>Ga0209042_1001957_pt1 | contig 14550 bp, 12 predicted proteins | sample SaaInlV_200m_DNA_6_FD_184649 | JGI IMG/M metagenome (GOLD analysis project Ga0209042, IMG submission 184649) | Marine microbial communities from expanding oxygen minimum zones in the Saanich Inlet - SI037_S2LV_200m_DNA (SPAdes) (version 2) | ecosystem: Environmental > Aquatic > Marine >...
GGAAAAAGGGTGAGGTGTGGTATCTGGATAATGGAAAGGGGGACCATTACTTTCGGTTTGCAGACAACCTGACCGCAGGATTCAAAATGCACCTGATGACGAGTGTGGAATAGAAATAGTATACTGTGACCCACAATTCATCTTATCCATGAATAGTCCGAAAATTTTCCCTTTGTTTGAATCCGTCTTACAACTTTTACGGAAACAACATCATATTGACAATTTTTGTTGCTGCATCCTGAAAATCCCCTGATTTCAGTATGACCTTTTCCCTTGGTGGATTACCTTGACCCACAACTCATCTTTCTCTCAGGAATCCCGGCTCAAATTTTATTAGCAGGGATGTATTCTAAGTAACTTTGGCATTGTGAATCTGAAACGGTGTAATATTCATCGTTTCAGATATTCCTGAGGTTTTTTTGAGGTTGTCTGACAGGATTCACGGCAGGAGTCTCTTATCAATCAACTGTTGGTTATTCCTGATTATGATCTCGCAACTTCATTGCCTGTTTGCTGATCTGTTCTCCACTCATTTCGGGAAAAAGGTCTTGCCTCCATTTTGTGTAGTCAAACTTCTCTCGTTGAATAAGAGCGATAAATCGTTCTGTTTCAACGATCCCCAAGTGTTGACTTAGTATTTCCATACCTAATATTTTTATTTCAGTGTCAGCTTTCATGTTTTCAGCTCCTGTTTCATTGCGAAATCAATGGGATTGATAATTTCGATCATTGATATGTGACCGTCCTTTTTTTGGATTCCTCTGTCAACGGTTAAAAAGGATTTGCACTTTAGAGCGATTGCACAAGCCAAATGTAAAGCATCAAGGGGTTTAATCCCATTTGAAATGAAATCCCTCATCGCTGATAAAATTTCTGGAGTTTCTTCAACCGACGAGAAGGAGAGTTTCTTCCATTTTTTGATTTCGGTTTTACGTTCTGGAAATGGATTGGCGTTGTTCTCAAAATCAAGAATATATGACCAACCCAATGAATAGTGACCAGTTCTGATCTTTTCCTGAATATCTAGCTTTGCCTCAGTTTCAAGCCGAATTGTAAGTGACGATTGATCATCAAATGGTCTGTTGAAACAACAATTGTCAAGATATATCTTCATTGGTGGGGATCATCTATAGATTTAGCAACTTCTCCGTTTCAACTAAACATTATCACTTATCTTTAGGTTTGTGAATCCACTAGTTTTTCAGGATTATCAGATATATTGTCATGGATTTCTCTCCCCATTCCGGATATTAGTCAGAATTTCATAAGAGATGGGTTGCTTGGAAATCAAATTGCATTTCCTCATCTACCAGATGAGGATTCTACTGAATTTTAAGGAAGACTAAAAGTGAATCAAAACAAAGATATTGATATACGAATTAGAAAAGCTCAAGCGGAATTGCGATGCTTGGAAAAACAACAAAGAGAGATACTGGAAAAGATTCGACTGCTTCGACTTCAGAAAAGCCAATCTGCTGAAAACTTGAATTTTTTAGAGAGTGCTAAACCAAAAGTAACCAATTTATCTTCTCAGAAAGAAAAAATATCTTTATTCAGGTCATTGTTTAAGGGACGTGAAGATGTTTTTCCAATCAGATGGGAGAACTTAAAAAAAGAGATAAACGGTTACCAACCTGGCTGTAAGAACGAGTGGGTGACCGGTATTTGTGAAAAACCAAAAATTAGATGCATGGATTGTAATCATCGGGAGTTTATACCACTATCGGATGATATAATAGCTAATCATCTCAGAGGACTTGATGCTTCAAAACCTGTAAAACAAGACTTCACAATCGGTGTCTACCCTCTTTTGTCTGATGAAACCTGTTGGTTCTTGGCTGTTGATTTTGATAAAAAATCTTGGACCGATGATGTACAGGCGTATCTCGTTACCTGCGACCAATACAATGTTCCTGCCGTGCTCGAACGATCAAGATCAGGAAATGGAGCCCATGTCTGGATTTTTTTTATTGAGCCTGTACCAGCGGTTAGTGCCCGTCAATTGGGAACATTTCTTTTAACCCAAACCATGGATAAGCGTCCTGAATTGGGATTAAATTCCTATGACCGACTCTTCCCAAGCCAGGACTATATGCCGAAAGGTGCGTTTGGAAATTTGATCGCACTCCCTTTACAGCGGAAACCAAGAAACGAGGGTAATTCCATTTTTCTGAACAGAAACCTCATGCCGTTTGAGGATCAATGGGCATTTCTTTCTTCTATTCGCAGGATTTCCCAAAAAGATATCGAAAAGATATTGGCTCGAATACCTGATCAATCTGATGTTACTGGTGTGAGATCTGTATCGGCAATTGAAGATCAAATCAAGCCTTGGCTAGAACCACCATCCAGAAAAAGAAAGGAACCAGCACTCGCAGGCCCCTTCCCGGACCGTGTTGAAATCGTGTTGGGTAACCAGATATACCTAGCAAAGAATGCCCTAACCCCACAGCTGATAAATCGCATTATTCGCAGCGCTGCATTTCAGAATCCTGAATTCTACAAAGCACAAGCGATGCGCTTTTCCACGTATAACAAGCCACGGATCATTAATTGTTGTGATGTTTTTCCTGACTATATTGGGTTGCCGAGGGGGTGTATTCAGCACTCATGTCGAATAGCAACAGAAACGACATGATTGTAGATGATATTATCAGAGCTGTTGATGATGGCCGATCTCCGCTTGTTTTGACTGAAAGGAGAGAACATCTTGAATTATTGTATGGTCTTCTCTTAGACAAAATTCAGCATGTTTTTGCACTAAAAGGTGGCATGGGGAAGAAACAGCGAAAAGTGGTGCTCGAAGACATGAATGCTGTCAAAGATAATGAAGAACGGGTGTTAATTGCGACGGGGAAATATCTCGGAGAAGGATTTGATGATGCCCGTTTGGATACATTATTTCTGACGCTTCCAATATCATGGAGAGGAACTCTGTCACAATATGCAGGACGTCTGCACAGGTTATATTTTGGAAAAAATGAAGTCATCATTTATGACTATACCGACTTGAAAATCCCTATGCTAGCAAGAATGTTTGAAAAGCGGCGGAAAGGTTATAAATCCCTTGGGTATGAATTCAGATGATAGAACATTGACCAAATAGCTGGAAAAACCCTTTTGAATGGCAATATTATCAGCATATGAAATTTTCAAAAGACATTTTATCAACACTATTTCAACTACCCTCCCTGGCAGACCTTTAATAATAAAGGATTACAAACATTGAACTCCAGTTTCCGGAACCTAGGATCCAGCAAGTGTTTCTCATTGGCGTTAAAAGAAACACGTTGTCGTTCAAGTTTTTCAGGATCAACTAAGTGTTTTCTCCGCATCCCTGTTGATGTCTCAGATAACTGTTATTAACCTGCTTTCATTTCAATAATATTGGATTTTGGCACCGATTCGAGATTTACTCCCACCCTAAACGCTTTCAATCCCTTGACATCGGGCATATCATCCAGCTCTAAAACCTCCAGATCGTTATTCAGTTTACCCTGGCTAGTCATAAAATCAACATGTTGCTGGATTTGTCTCCCCTCTTCAGGATTAGAATAAACAACCGCTATTCTGCCCGGCTGGGTAAGTCGGTCACCTGTTCCTTTAATCAAGGCTTTATCAAGCCTTGATTTGATAATTTCATGTCGAACATCATAAGCCCCATCAACGTCAAACCGCTTCTCATCAAAACGGAACCGGATGGATAAAGGGGTATGATTGATCAGAATTAAATGACAGATATCCAGCGGCACTTCGAGTTCAGGTTTAATGTGCTCGGCATGCCAGGCCAGCCCGCAGGAAAGTATCATCTGCCAAAGTGTCAGGTTCTTGATATGAAAAGGTGCCAACACCCCCGATTCCGCCATTGATGCGCCAACATACATCATGTAATCTATCCCGTCAGTCTGGCGTTTTTCAAAATAGTGGGGAAAGCTCTCCTGGATGAGAGCATCCTCTTTTGCCAGATAGGAGGATAGTGTCTCATTGAGCTTGGAAACACTATCCTCATATTCCTTCCTTTTATCATAAACGACACCTGCGACAGGATCCAGAGCATCATAGTACTTCTCAATGGATTTAATAACATCAGGACCCAATCCCTTAAGGCTTTCAAATGTTGGTGTCACTTCATTGTTCAGAAAAGCACAAGTCGCAACCTCGTCTCCTGAGTTTATTTCGGTCGCAATATCTTCGATTTTCTTTTGAATTCTATACTTGTATTCCTCTAAAAGCGGCCATGGTCTCTTATTGGAAGCGGTGTCCATCACATCAAGGGCAAAGCAAAGTTGTTTGGTCAAATCCTGTTGTATCCCCTTATTTCTAGCCAAAGATGATCCCCTGATATCTGACTGGCCAAAGAGCGGTACAACATCCTTAAAAATAATGGGTTCCATTTCTGAAGCAGTCCCGAACCGGAGTCTCTCCATATGCTTTATAGCTACCTGTTGAAACCGCCACTCGACGGAAGGATGAACTGCGGTACATTTTTCCTTGATGATAGATTGAATCGTCTTACCCAATTCATCCAATCCCCTTTTCAGAGCTACTGAGAATAACGGTGTTATCTGCCCAAGCATCATTTCATCACTGGCACTAAAATCATGAGGTTTTGTTGAAAAAATTTCTAAAATCCCTATATTTTCATCTTGATATGATAGAGGAGAAATCAGCATGGATCTGATTCCCACACTGCTGGCCTGTTGCTCAGCCAAAACCGGATCAGGTAATTCCTTAAAATCCGGGATCCTGACAATCTTACCATCTTCACCGGCCTTTAACCAAACTGACCCTGCTAAATCATCGAGAGCAACATGCTGGGAATTGAAAAAAAGACAGTTAACATTCGAATTACAATCGCTTTTAACAATCATAACCTGATCACCTTGAAGTGCGCCGATACCGATCATTAACCCAGGACGCCTGAAAAGTGCTCTCAGGCGATTTTCCAATCGCTTTATGCCGATTGATGAAAAAATTGAATGCTGATCTATTAGGTCTTTTTCAAGGTCAGATATTACTTCAGGCTCAGTGATATCTATGGCCCTGGCAACCGTAAACCCGGAAAACAAGAATTTTGAAAAATCAATAAAGGTCGCCAGTATTTCAGTATTTGTAATATTTTCAATAATTGTTGCTCGTTCCTCACCATTCAGTTTCCGTGGTTCTCCAAGGGTTTTCACGTCAATGAACTGGAAATCAGGCACAATCCTGTAAAAAGTGTCGAGACCGGTTTCCTTGTCCTCAACAGACTGGATAATCGGCTTGTCTATTCCCTGACGGATATTATAAACCTTATCCAAAACAAGGAAATAAGACTGTAAAAGCCAGTTATTACCGGAACTGGTTTTTTCATTATTAAATTGGCCCTTTATTGAACTTGTTGTGTCCGCTATCAACTCCTGATACTTTGGCGTTGCAAATAACGGTTCGAGTGTATAGGGAGTCAGTGCCGCTGCAATTTCACTATGAAATGATGCCGGAGGAAATATCGCACTCATCAATGGTGTAAGAATATCCTTGTGGTTTTTAAAAACATCCAGGTCTTCAATCTCTCCCTGAAGCTCAGGAGTCTGGTTTACCTTTTCCTTTAAATCCTTGTACACTGATGCCATATGGGAACATTCAGGAACTAAGTTATTTTCCCAGAATCGAAGAAGCGGTTCAATGCTTGCTACTGACCTAGAATGAATTTCATTCTTTTCCATGATAACCTCTATGGGGGTTCTCAAACTGCTACTGAACATTTTGTTCGTATTTATGTTTAAATCTTTTTCCTGAAACGGTTTTAAGTAAAAGCATCCTTTCTCCTTTTGCTTTTCAACCTGAATCTTGAACCTAATATTGTATCCGACTTACAAGGTTTTGCAACCAAATTCCAGTTGTATCCCCGTAAATAAAATAGCATGTCGTCCCCAAGCTTGAATCCTGGAAGTGGCAAAAAAATTCACTTCAACAAATCAGGTCCAGAGAGGAGGGATGAACGAATATTATCCCCTATTGAAGGACATTTATGCTTTTTCATTGAACAGGGCAGACTCGATGTCAACATGCTTTTACCTTTGGAAAAGCAGGCACTGATAAGAGAGAAGCTCAAGGTCATTGGCAACAACTCTCTACGCGTGATCAAGAAACAGATGGGTAATGATTTTTCCTACGATGAGATCAGGATGGTCTTGGCCCTCCAGAACTATCAGACACAATAAAACAATTAAAAAGCCGGGGATTATCACTAGCATTTGCGTATCAGATCCGGTAATTATATTTGAAAACCGTTCATTTTTCGTAACTATTCAGCATGAGTTCCGTCGAGAGTATCATGATTCAAAACACGCATAAATCCGTCCCTGGAGCTGTTGGAAAACGTCCTGTTTTCCATCGTTTTGAATCATGATACCCTCGACTCCCGAAAAGTGGTGAATAGTTACGTATAATTTTTGGAAATCCCATGTTTTGTTTGCCTCTGAGAGTCAATGACATGAGTTTGCAAGGAGAACGGGTAACTCAAGAGTCGTGCTGAAAAAGAGGTTGAACGCAAGCTCTTCCCTTATCTTCAGCGGAAGAGTTGACAGAAACAACAGAGGGCTAATGCCTGCGAGGCGACAACAGAGTGCTACCCCCAGCGGCCGATGATAAGCATGTACACCAGGGAAATTCCCAAAGCGATCCACTGAACCATATCAGTAAAGCCCAACCAGGCCAGGTTGATAAAGGCCGAACCCAACAATCCGATAAAGAGCCTGTCTCCACGGGTTGTTGCCATGGGGAGGAATCCCCTCCTTAAAATACAGGGCGATCTGATTTCCCAGATTGTCATGACCACCAAAATAGAGGCAATGGAGCAAAAAAATATGGCTACTGGCGTTGTCCAGACCATCCATTGAATCATACTCATCGTTAAACCCTCCCAAGTGCAAAGCCCTTCGCAATGTGATTTCTAACAAACCAGATAACTAAAACGCCGGGTATAATAGTCAATACGCCGGCTGCTGCCAGGAGCCCCCAATCGATACCGGCGGCACTGACCGTCCGTGTCATGATGGCGGAGATCGGCTTGGCATTGACGGTGGTTAAGGTTCTTGCCAGCAGCAATTCAACCCAACTGAACATAAAACAGAAAAAAGCGGCCACACCAATTCCGGACCGAATCAAGGGGATAAAAATCCAGATGAAAAAGCGAGGTAACGAGTATCCGTCGATAAAGGCTGTTTCGTCAATTGCCCGTGGCACCCCTGACATAAATCCCTCCAGGATCCAGACGGACAGAGGCACATTAAAGAGACAATGCGCTAAAGCAACAGCTAATGGCGTGTCAAACAATCCGACCGATGAATAGAGCTGGAAAAAAGGCAGCAAAAATACGGCAGGTGGGGACATCCGGTTGGTCAGCAGCCAGAAAAACATTTGACCGTCACCCACGAACTTGTAACGTGAAAAAGCATAGGCGGCAGGAAGCGCCACCAATAATGAGATGACCGTATTAATCGTCACATAGTAGATGGCATTGAAATAGCCCGTGTACCACGCGGGATCCGTAAAAATATTGATATAGTTTTTGAACGTAAATTCGTCGGGAATCAGTGTCAGCCCCGCTGTAATTTCAGTGTTATGCTTCAATGACATAATCACCAACCAGTAGATGGGGATGAGCACGAAGCCAAAATAAAAAATCAGTGCAGTCTTTTTCCTCATAATTGCCTTTAATTATCAGGGTGTTATTTCCTGACTTCGGAACCTTGAACTCAATTAAGGAACCAACGCCACTAAATCGGACAAGCTGTCATAAATTGTGTTATGCAAAGACCCTTTTTCCAAATTGAGTCAATTAGCCAAATTCGGGGGTTGACCGGATACCCTTAAACGAAAAAACCCTCATCTGAATTCGCTCGTTTAAGGGTAACACTTTGGGATCGTACAAAAATAACTTGGCATAATCTGTCCGCAAAAGTCCCATAAAGACTAGACATTTTGCAGACAAAATGCCAAGTAATTTTTGAGCCGACCCTTAATTCTAAATGGCTCCGGGAATGAGATGACTATTCATAACACCGGAGCCAATGGTTTGGTTAAAATTGGCGAGCTGTTAACTTATTGAGCTCTTCCTTCTTTCCAAGCCTGTACTAGATCATCATAAGCAACTGTTTGACCCTGTGGTTTCTCGTTGGCCACTTTGGCTTTTGGAGAACCCGCTTGGTTTAACCAGAAGCTTTGAGGTTTTTTCGGGTTCAACTTTGGAGAACATTTTTTCATGCCCACTCTTTCAAGACGGCCCAGAACCTTGTCCATCTCTTTGGCCAGGTTGTTCATGGCACCAGTCGGCTGCTGTTCCCCTGTCATTGCGAGAGCAACATTCTTCCACCATAGTTGTGCTAATTTAGGATAATCTGGGACATTGGTTCCGGTCGGAGTCCAGGAAACGCGGGCAGGACTGCGATAGAATTCAACCAGGCCGCCTAGTTTGTGCGCCACTTTGGTGACATGGTCAGACTGCAGTGTGGATTCTCGAATCGGTGTTAAACCGGTCAGGAATTTTTTAACAGCGACAGTCTTGGATGTTACGAACTGAGCGTATAACCAGGCTGCTTTTCTTCTCTCCAGAGGCGTACTCTTTAACATGGTCCAGGATCCGGCATCCTGATATCCCAATTTCATTCCTTTTTCCCAGTAAGGTCCATGTGGGGAAGGTGCCATTCTCCATTTTGGTGTCCCGTCAGCGTTTACTACTGCTGAGCCTGGCTTCAGCATATCAGCTGTAAAAGCGGTATACCAGAAGATTTGCTGTGCAATTTGCCCTTGAGCAGGCACCGGTCCGGATTCACCAAAGGTCATCCCTTTCGCTGCGGGAGGTGCATATTGAAACCAGTCACGGTACTTTGTCAAAGAGTAGATGGCAGCGGGGCCGTTGGCTGCACCACCTCTTTCCACAGAAGCACCTACCGGTTGACAATTTTCAACACGAATTCCCCATTCATCAACTGGGAGCCCATTGGGTATCCCTTTGCTTCCTGCACCTGCCATCGACAGCCAGGCATCAGTGAAACGCCAGCCCAGGGAAGGGTGCTTTTTACCATAATCCATATGCCCGTAAACTCTTTTTCCATCCAGGTTTTTGACATCATTGGTAAAAAAGTTTGCGATATCTTCATAGGCGGACCAGTTAACTGGAACTCCCAGGTCATATCCATATTTCGCCTTAAATTTCTTCTTCAAATCCGGTCGTGCAAACCAATCGGCACGGAACCAGTAAAGGTTGGCAAACTGCTGATCGGGCAGTTGATACAATTTACCATCAGGACCCGTTGTAAAACTTCTGCCAATATAATCGAAAACGTCAATGGTTGGAGAGGTGACGCTTTTACCTTCACCATACATAAAATCAGTCAAGGAAACCACTTGGCCATAGCGATAATGCGTACCAATTAAGTCACTGTCATTGATGTACATATCGTATATGCTTCGACCCGTCTGCATCTGCGTTTGCAGCTTTTCAATGACATCCCCTTCGCCGATCAGATCATGCTTGATTTTAATACCAGTGATCTCTTCGAAGGCCTTTGTCAGTGTTTTTGATTCATATTCATGTGTTGTGATCGTTTCCGAGACAACGCTGAATTGTTTGCCGGCATATGGTTTGGCTGCATTAATAAACCACTGCATTTCCTTCAACTGAGCGTCACGACTAATGGCGGATTGTTTAAATTCACCATCAATCCACCTTTTAGCATCCTTCATACCCGCCTGCACACTTGAACCGTAACTGGCCAAACCAATGGCAAGTGCGGATGCTGCGCAGAAGATATTCTTTCTCGAAAACAAAATGGACTTATTACTCTTCATCAAATACCCCTCCCTCGGGCTATTTTTTTTCTCCTTTTCCGACATTCATCATCATTTGATAGAAGATGAAACAGAAAAGCAGAATAATTAGAAAATAGATAATTGAAAAAGCAGCTGCCGGACCGATGTCAAACTGGCCGATCGCTTTTTGTGCCAGAAACTGGCTTAAGAACGTAGTGGCATTTCCCGGTCCCCCTCCGGTAAGTACGAATGGCTCAGTATAGATCATAAAACTATCCATAAACCGAAGTAGAACGGCAATGACCAGAACGCTTCTTAATTTTGGCAGTTGAATATAACGAAACACCTTCCAACGGGAAGCACCGTCAATATCCGCTGCCTGATAAAATGCATCGGGAATGGCTTTTAAACCGGAGTAGCAAAGCAGAGCCACCAACGGTAACCAATGCCACAGATCAATTACAAGTACCGTTATCCAGGCATCCATATAATTGGCTGTGTAGTTGTAGTTAACTCCGATGGCGTTCATAAAGGCGCCACCGAGGCCAATATCACCGCGGGCGAAGATCTGCCAAATGGTTCCCACCACATTCCAGGGAATCAATAGTGGCAAAGCGATGATGACAAGGCTGAGGGAAACCGACCACCCTTTCTTCGGCATCAACAGAGCGATTCCGATACCCAGGGGAATCTCAAGCAACAGCACTGAAAAAGAAAATATAAATTGCCGCAGTAAAGCGGCGTGTAATTCGGTGTCCTGGAGGGTCTCTTTAAACCATTCCAAGCCAACGAAAACCCGTTGATTCGGTCCGAAAATATCCTGTACGGAGTAATTCACGACTGTCATCAAGGGAATGATGGCACTGAAGGCCACCATGATAAAAACGGGTAAAACCAGAAACCAGGCTTTGTTATTTTGTGTCTTTTCCATAATTTGCCTTCTTACTGTAAATTAAGGGCTTTTTCATTTTCATAAAGGATCATATGGTCCTGACTAAAAATCACATGGTTGTCTGAGTCGGGATTGATTTGAGCCTTTTCAGGTACTTTGACCTTGATGATGACTTCACCGATTTTAGCAGTCACGATATGGTAGTTACCCAAAGATTCCACTTTTTTGACCCGCACCGGAACTCCGCCGTTTTCGCTGGAAGATGTTATATCGCAGAATTCGGGTCGAATCCCTAATTTCAAGGATCCTTGCGCTGCTGCCCCGGTCTTGGATATCGCAGCGGGGATCTTGATTTTTTGGCCTTCAACAAGGGCATGACCGTGTTCGATGGTACAGGGCAAAATATTCATGCCGGGACTTCCAATGAAAAAACCGACATAGGTATGAGCCGGCGCTTCAAACAGATCTTCTGGAGTCCCTTGCTGAATAACCGCACCGTCCAGCATCACGTTGACTTTGTCGGCAAAGGTCAAAGCCTCTAATTGGTCATGGGTCACGTAAATCATGGTTAAATCCAATTGCTCATGAATTTGCTTGAGTTGTCTTCTGATCAGCCATTTTACGTGGGGATCAATGACTGTCAGCGGTTCATCAAAGAGAATGGCCGAAACATCTTCACGAACCAACCCCCGACCCAATGATATAATCTGTTTGATATCAGCGTTTAAACCACTGGCCCGTTTCCCTAAATCAGACGTTAAGTCCAATATTTCGGCGATCTCCTGGACTCTGATCTTGACCCGTTGTTCCGGCACTTTTCGGTTTCTTAAGGGGAAGGCCAGATTATCATAGACTGTCATGGTATCGTAGATCACCGGGAACTGAAAAACCTGAGCAATATTGCGCTCACGTGTGTGGAGCCCGTTGACTTTTTTGTTATCGAACAGAATTTCTCCCTCGGAGGGGTCCAGTATTCCGGAAATAATATTCAGGAGTGTGGTTTTTCCACAGCCGGAAGGCCCCAGTAAGGCGTATGCCCCGCCATTTTCCCAGTTAAGATCCAGTCGTTTGACTGCGTAATCAGCCTCTTGTTTAGGCTTGGGAATGTAACTATGCGCAATTCCCTGCATATCTATTCTTGCCATCAATACTCTTAGGATTGAGGTGAATTTGAACCATTTCGATCTGGAGCCAAGACAAGAATACCTTCCATATCAAAAGCATAAATAAAATCGTGGTTGAAAAAGATATCGATACGGTCTCCGATATGACGCGGATGAGCGCCTTCGGATTGGGAAACCACCCTCACATTTTCGTGTTTGACGTGGATAAATGTCTCTGAGCCACTGATTTCGGCTAAATCGACTTCACCGGAAATTTTAATGTCATTTTCATTGAACGGCTTGAGCCCGATATTCATGCAGCGCACACCCAATTGGTAATCGCCCGGGTCCAGTTTAGACAAGTGACTGGTGACGTTGAATGTTGTGCCGTCCGGAAAATAACCCGTTTTAGCGCCGTTTTCGTTTTTAAGGCTGACTTTCAAGATATTCATCGGAGGATCACTAAAGGTGATGCCAGCATCAACATTTTTCGGGTAGTAAAAAACATCCAGGGTTGAACCATGTTGAGCAACCCGCCCTTCTCGCAGAACGACCGTATTGCCCCCCAGCATTAAAGCTTCCAGTGGGTCTGTGGTGGCATAGACAACGATGGTATCTCGCTTTTTGAAAATTTCCTGCATTTCGTCACGTAGTTCTTCCCGCAGCTTGTAATCCAGATTCACCAGGGGTTCATCTAACAGCAGCAAGCCGGCATCTTTTACAAACGCTCTTGCCATGGCGCACCGCTGTTGCTGCCCACCGCTCAATTCACTGGGATAACGATCCAGCATGTCTTCTATGTGCAGCATTTTTGCAGTCTCCTGCACTTTCTCTTCGATTTCTGATTTCTTTAGTTTTTGCAGACGCAGTGGAGAGGCAATGTTATTATAAACCGTATGTGACGAGTAATTAATAAACTCTTGATATACCATGGCAATGTTGCGTTTGCGAACCCCGACCCCCGTTACGTCCACACCATCGACAAGTATTTTTCCCGTGGTTGGCCTTTCAAGTCCCGCCAATATTCTCATTAACGATGTCTTGCCCGACAAAGTAGGGCCTAAGAGGACGTTGAGTGATCGCCGCTCTAGCGTTAAATGCGACTCATAGATATAGGGTTCGCCATTAGAGGTCAGGCTAATACTATCCAGGACGATTGTCATAAAATGGTTTTGGAATGGTGTTGTTACAAATAGGTGAATCCTGGCTACTCTTTAATAAAACGATTTCTGAATGACAGTCCACGATTCCGATGTAATCAGGTTGTAAGGAAAAATTACGCTTAGGGATCGTACAAAAATAACTTAGCATAATCTGTCCGCAAAAGTCCCATAAAGACTGGACATTTTGCAGACAAAATGCCACAGCAACGTGTTTCCTTGACACTTTATTTCTGTTACCCGTTCGGCATTCAGCTGGCACCCATCACTTCATCAGCATTGTTGATCATATCCGGGCTACTGCCACTGGGTAAATTCTTATCAGTATAAATTCTAAATTGCAATTTATTTATTCTCTTATTTTCTTATATTTTCCAAAATAGATGATTGAAAAAACAGTCCAAATATATATTAATACTGTTATTATATAAGCATACAGAACATTTTGCAAAATTTTGTATATTCGTTTATGTTATGAAAACGAAAACGAACATTTTGGTTCAGCTAGCGCAATCACCCAAAAAATGCTGCGCAACCTGTCATCCCCTTAAAGGACGAGGGACAGAACCGATAGAAAAATTTAGGCAGTGAACAGAAATAAGAAATTTTAACAAAGCGGTTATATGTACGAACGACATCTCAAAATTGTAGAATTGGTACGCATCCAGGAATATGTGTCCGTAGAAAGACTCGCACAATATTTCGGTGTAACGATGCAGACGATTCGACGGGATATTAATAAATTGAACGAAGACGGTCTTTTGACCCGTCATCATGGCGGCGCTGGTTTGCCTACCAGTGTTGGCAACAGCAACTACAAGACTCGAAAAAATCTTCTCTTGAGAAGTAAAATAAAAATAGCCAGAACTCTGGCTAAGCATATTCCCAACGGTTCCTCTCTGTTTATCAATATTGGCACAACTACGGAAGAAACCGCTAAGTCGCTGCTCAACAAAAAAAACCTGACCGTAATTACCAATAATATCAATGTGGCGATGATCTTATGCGAGAATGAAACCGCGGAGATTGTACTTGCCGGTGGCGTTGTCCGCAAAATAGATAAAGGAATCACTGGAGAAGCAACAATTGACTTTATCAAACAGTTTAAAGTGGATTATGGAATAATCGGCATCAGTGGTATTGATTCCGATGGTACGCTCCTGGATTTTGATTACAATGAAGTGAGAGTCGCCCGTACTATCATTAAAAATGCCAGGAAAGTTTTTTTAGTAGCCGACCATAGCAAATTCAAACGGAACGCAACTGTCTGCCTTTGTCATATCAGCGAGGTAAACGCCTTTTTTACGGATGAGAACCCCTCTCCCGAAATAGCGAAAATTCTATCTGCATCCGGTGTTGATCTGTTTGTGGCAGAGCAGGAAAAACCGGGTTCGGAAGAGGGACAAGAGGGACGTAGTTGCGATATTGCGATTTGACATGAGGGACGTAGTTGCGATATTGCGATATTTTGTGAAATCGCAATATCGCAACTACGTTATATATAGAATCAGCAGTAAGGCAAACTCCACCATCAGATACTATACAGAAAAAAAGCAGTATCTACAAAAATAAAAAACCTCCTGCCATTATAGTTGTTTTC
>Ga0209042_1001975_pt1 | contig 14434 bp, 12 predicted proteins | sample SaaInlV_200m_DNA_6_FD_184649 | JGI IMG/M metagenome (GOLD analysis project Ga0209042, IMG submission 184649) | Marine microbial communities from expanding oxygen minimum zones in the Saanich Inlet - SI037_S2LV_200m_DNA (SPAdes) (version 2) | ecosystem: Environmental > Aquatic > Marine >...
CCCGCTCCTTTTGGATACGGGACAGATGAGCTGTGACCTTTTTCAGCTTTTCCAGGAATTCCGACAGCTGCCGAGCATAGGATTCAAGTTCAGGCATCTCTTTCGCCTTTACGACGGCGGTTTCGACTTCCCCACAAAACAGATGAAGGGCTTTGCCGTTTTTCATGGGAATCTTCCGGCCCAGAAGGTCGATCCCGTGAATCCCGGTGGTCCCTTCGTGGATAGGATGAATCCGAGCATCCCGATAATATTGCTCCAGGGGGTAGTCTTCACAGTAACCGGAGCCACCGAGACACTGAATTCCCTGGCTGATGGAAAGAACCCCCATTTCCGAAGGATAGGACTTGGCAACAGGCGTGAGAAGATCCAGCAGAAGGGCGTACTTTTTCTTCTCTTCATCGCTTCCCACTTTCTTAAGATCCACATATTTACTGCATTGCAGCAACAGGCTCAAGGCCCCCTCAACCACCGATCGCTGAAACAGCAGCATCCGTTTCACATCGGCGTGTTCAATGATGGGAACGGGGGGATTAGACGGGTTTTTCTCCTCGATTTTCCGTCCCTGTTTTCGAGAAAAGGCATAGTCCAGGGAAGCATAGTAAGCGGCTGTGGCCAAAGCGGCAGCCCCTATGCCCACGCCGATCCGCGCTTCATTCATCATTTGAAACATGTACCGAAGTCCGCTATGGGGTTCGCCAACCAGATATCCCCGGCAATTGTTTCTGTCCCCGATACTGAGCTGTGCAATGGGGCATCCCCGGTAACCCAGTTTATGAAAGATTCCGGAGGCAACCACATCGTTTGAAACCAACTCACCCTTTTCACTGATCCGTTGTTTCGGTACCACAAACAGGGAAATCCCTTTGACACCCTGGGGCGCACCTTTAATCCTGGCGAGCATCAGGTGTACAATGTTTTCAACCCCGTCATGATCCCCCGCCGAAATAAACACCTTCTGTCCCTGAATTTTGTAGTACCCGTCTTCGGTGGGTTCAGCCGTGGTGGTAATATCGGACAGTGAACTTCCCGCCTCCGGTTCCGTCAGGGCCATGGTCCCCTGCCACCGTCCGCTTCGCATATTGGGAACAAAAGCGTCATAAAGTTCCCTGCTCCCAAAATTTTCAATGAGGCGGGCCGCCCCGTCCGACAGCCCAGAAAAAGCGGCACCGGAATAATTGGCGGTACAGAAAATAAACTTGCAGCTGTCCGCGATAATCTCGGGAAGTTGCTGCCCGTCCAGTTCTTCGGGGACGGTAATGGCGATCCATCCCCCTTCGCCCAGTTCTTTCAGCGTTTTCCTGACTGAGGGGTGCACTTTCACCACATCGTCCACCAGTTCCGGCGGGTTCCGGTCCATTTCCTGGTAATAGGGCCACAAAAGCCCCCGGGCCAGTTCCTCCGCAGCCTGGAGCACCATATCCAGCATCTTTCGATCGTACTCCTCGTAGTAGGGATGCCGGGTCAACGAGGCTGCATCAAAGACCTCGTAAAGAAGAAATTTCAGGTTCCTCATACTGAAAAACTGATTTGACAAAATGCTATCTCCTGTCCGCGCAACACATTAATAAAGAAACATGGGTTTTCCGCTCACATGCCGGATTTTGGGTCGATAGGCGTCCACATCGTAGAGCTCCCTCACATCGACCCGTTTCTGGCCCGTACTGACGGTTCCCAAAGGGATATCCGTATACACACCGCCGCTCAAGGCCACGAGTCGGCCAAAAACGCCCTTTAGAAAAAGATCGATGGCCATATTGGCATAATTGACCGCCACCATCAGATCCAGGGAATCCGGCGCGCCACTCCGCATCAGATAGGAAAGCCGCTGGTTCAACACATCCTGCCCGGTCAGATTCTTGAGCAGTTCGCCTGTTTCCTCGCCGATTCCCCCTAGCCTGCGATGACCGTAGGCATCACTTTCTCCCGAAAGAAGCATCTTCCCGCCCACGGGCTTGGCCCCTTCCGATATGGTGATCATCACATAATTTTTAGGATTGGCCGTTTTGTCTTCCATAATCAGTTTTGCCAGTTTTTCCGGGTCAAAAGGCACCTCGGGAATAATAGCCCGATCCACACCGGCCAGATAGGCGCTGATGAGCGAGGTCTCACCGCAGTAGCGCCCGAACAGTTCAATGACGGCGATTCTTTCGTGGGACCCCGCGCATGTCCTGAGGGCATGGATGAAACCGACCCCTCTCGTCACGGCTGTTGAAAACCCGATACAGTAGTCGGTGCCGAACACATCGTTATCCATGGTCTTGGGAATGGCAATGACGGGAAAGCCGTTGTCGCCCAGCCTGGCCGCAAAACTGAGGGTGTCGTCCCCTCCGATGGGGATCGCCGCATCAATGCCCAACCGTTCCAGGTTTCCGATGCAGTGGGGTGTAAAGTCGATTACTTCATCATCCGTCCCGAAGTGGCCTTTCAAAAAATCCGGAACATCCTTTTTCCTGGCCGCCCCCGGATTGGTGCGAGAGGTGTGCAGATAGGTCCCGCCGGCGCGGTCGATGGTTCGGACTTCCGATTTGTCAAATTCGTGCAAACAATGGTCCAGATCCGGGCCTGTGGCATCGGGATGATATTCCAGCAAACCTGCCCAACCACGCCGAAACCCCACGACCCTGATTCCTTCATCGATGGCCCGGCATACCAGGGCCTTGATGCAGGGATTGAGTCCGGGGACATCTCCTCCGCCGGTCAGAATAGCAATGACCGGCTTCTTTTTGGTATGGTTTTCCATTATTCAACCTCTCTGAACGCTCTCATAATTATTTTGGAAGGCAAAAACAGCACGGCCGCAAGGGACCCTTTCCAAATTAGGCAAAGCGCCTGATGGTGTCAAGATGATTTACCGCGAGCCGTAAATCGTTACCTTTTATGTTGACAACTCAGCCCAAAAAGTTATTCTTATCGACTGACAACATCGAATCAGGAGAGCAAATTATGCCCGTATCAGAAAAGATCAAAGCAGCCATAGAAAGATCTTCCTTCATTCGGAAAATGTTCGAGGAAGGCGCCAAACGAAAGCAGCAGTTCGGACCGGAAAACGTGTTTGATTTCAGTCTGGGAAATCCCAATCTGGAACCTCCGTTTAAGCTGAAAGAAATCCTAAAAGAATTGATTGAAGACCCGTCCCCCTCCCGGCACGCCTACATGCCCAATGCCGGGTTTCCTGAAACACGTAAAGCTGTCGGCGATTTTCTAAGCACTTATAACGAAGCGGCTTTTTCAGGCGATGAGGTTGTCATGACCGTGGGGGCCGGAGGCGGTCTAAATGTGGTATTTAAGACCATCCTCAATCCGGGTGATGAAGTGATCATTCCCAAGCCCTATTTTGTTGAGTATGATTTCTATCTGGACAATCATCAGGGGGTGGTACATCGGGTGCCCACAAAGGAGGATTTTTCCTTTGATTTTGATGCCATTGAAGGTGCCATCAGCGAAAAAACAAAGGCTGTTCTGATCAATTCCCCCAACAATCCCACCGGCAAGGTCTACACCAGGGAAGACATTGGTAAACTGGCGGACCTGCTGACCCATTACAGCCGGAAACAGGGCAGTCCCATTTATCTCATTTCCGATGAACCCTACCGAAAAATTGTCTATGACGGTGTTCACGTCCCCAGCATTTTCGACGCTTACCCTGAAAGCTTTCTGGTGACCTCATTTTCCAAAGACCTGTCCCTGCCGGGTGAACGGATCGGTTATGCAGCGGTCCATCCCGACATGTCCGACAAGGGGTTGATTCTGGCAGGCATGATTTTCTGCAACCGCACCCTGGGCTATGTGAATGCACCGGCAATCATGCAACGGGCCATCCTGCACCTGCTCCATGACAGCGTGGACATCTCGCCGTACCGGAAAAACAGGGACATCCTGTGTGACGCACTCAGGCGTTTCGGTTATCAGTTCGAAAAGCCGGAAGGCGCATTTTATCTATTTCCCAAGTCCCCCATTGAAGATGATGTGGCCTTTATTGAGGCCCTTCAAGAGGAAAACATTCTGACCGTTCCGGGAAGCGGATTCTTAGGCCCCGGTCACTTCAGGATTGCCTATTGCGTTGCTGAATCGTCCATCACCGCTTCCCTTCCAGGATTTGAAAGGGTCATCAATAAATATTGATGGGTAAACCAAAAAGGGAGAAATAACCATGTATTCAAAAACCATTTCGTTGCGGTTTCCCAAAACCGTTGTTGGCGATCCCATCGCGGCAACGCTTGTCAAAGAGTTCGATCTCTCTTTTAACATCCTCAAAGCCGTCATTTATCCACGAAAAGAAGGCCTTATGGTGCTGCAGCTGAGTGGCCATAAAAAGAATTACAAAAAAGGGATCCAATACCTCAAAGATATCGGCGTCAAAGTGGAGAGCATCGGCGAGGATATCAAACGGAACGATGACAAGTGTTATCAATGCGGCGCCTGTACGGCGGTTTGCCCCACGGGCGCTCTCAGCATCAACAGACCGGAAATGGACGTTGTCTTTGACAAGGAAAAATGCAGTGCATGCGAATGGTGCGTGGTCGCATGCCCGGCCCGGGCCATGGAAGTCAAATTCAACAAGACCCTCCTGAACTGAATTGCGGATTGTGGATTGCGGATTGCGGAATTTGACATGCGGAATCCATCTAACCCCGTGAACAAGCGAAAATCCTTGAACATACTCGTGGCCATGAGCGGGGGCGTGGACAGCACTCTGGCAGCAGCCTTTCTAAAGGGGTCCGGACACCGGATCCACGGCCTGCACTTCGCTCTGCCATCCCCTGACGACATCACCCGACAACGGATCTCAAGGATCCGGGAAATCACAGAATACCTTAAAATTCCGCTTGAAATCCTGGATCTGAGAGCCACATTTGAAAAAGAACTGATTGCCCCTTTTGTGGATGCCTATCTGAACGGACTCACCCCCAACCCGTGCGTTCGCTGTAATCCCCTCATCAAGTTTGAACAGATGCACCGCCATGCCATAGCGCATCAATTTGATTTCATGGCAACAGGTCATTACGTTCGCATCAAAAGAGCGGGCGAAAACAATCCCATCAGCCTGTGGAGAGGCAAAGACCGGAAAAAGGACCAGTCCTACTTCCTTCACAGGCTGAGCCAAATGCAGCTTTCAAGAACCATTTTTCCTCTGGGATATATGACCAAAGCGGAAACCAGGCATCGGGCTCGCGAACTGAACATCCCCTGTCACAGCGACCGTGAAAGCCAGGAAATCTGTTTTATCCCCCACATGGATTATCGGCATTTCATCGAAACGCGAAAGAAAAACGCCACTTTTGAAAAAGGCCCCATTATAAACCTTTTAGGTGACAGGGTTGGGGAGCATGACGGCATTCACCGCTATACCGTTGGTCAGCGGCACGGGCTGGGTATCGCCTCTTCCAGACCCTATTATGTCAAAGCCCTGGAGCCAAAGGGCAACCGGGTCATCGTGGGAAGGCGGGAAGATCTTTTTTCAAAGGGCGTATTCGCAACGGATTTTCACTGGATCAGTCCTTTCAAACCCACCGAACACAAGGCCATAAGCGCTCAGATCCGTTATCGGCATAAGCCGACCTCCGGACGTTTGGAGATGCTCTCTTCCCGTGACGTACGATTTATTTTCGACCAGCCCCAAATGGCCGTAACGCCGGGGCAGGCCCTGGCCTGTTATGAGGGGGACCGGGTGCTGGGAGGAGGCTGGATTGTCGGGGACGTTTAAAGTCATCACACTCGGCTGCAAGGTCAATCAATATGAATCCGCCTTTATGGAGGAATCCCTGAACCGGGCCGGATGGCAAAGGGCAGCCGATGGGACCTCTGCCGATGTTCTCGTGGTCAATACCTGCATTGTCACCCACAAGGCGGCGCACCAGTCCCGTCAGGAGATCCGCAAGGCCATCCGGGAAAATCCGGGAAGCCGTGTTGCGGCCATCGGCTGCTATCCGCAGGCATTTCCGGAAGAACTTGAGGTCATCGACGGCCTGGACCTCATTGCCAACAACCGGGTCAAAGCTGAAATTCCGCGTCTTCTGACGGCACTGCCCCCGACACCTGAAAAAAAGCTGGCACTGCCCCCTTTCGAACCTGAAACCCCTTTTGATACTTTGGACATCCGGAACTTCCCCGGCCGAACCCGCACTTACCTGAAGATCCAGGATGGATGCCAATCCTTCTGTACCTACTGTATCGTCCCCTACGCCAGGGGGCCCTATCGGAGCCTGGACCCTGAAAAAGTCCTTGGGGCTCTTGCAGGGTTCGCAGAACAGGGATACCGGGAAGTGGTACTGACCGGCATCCACCTGGGAAAATACGGGGTGGACCTGCCGGGAAACCTGGATCTCAAAAGGCTGCTTCAAAAGGTGGGAAAAGAAGGGTTTCCCCTCCGACTGCGGCTGAGCTCACTGGAGCTCCGGGAACTGGAACCGGAAATCATTGATATGACTGCATCCGAAAAATGGCTCTGCCCCCATTTTCATATTCCCCTCCAAAGCGGGGATGACCGAATCCTCAGAAGAATGAACCGCCATTATACCACGAAGGCGTTTGCCGAAAAAATCGAAGCCATTCACGCCGCCATCCCTCAGGGTGCCATCGGGGTGGATGTTATGGCCGGGTTCCCGGGAGAAGATAACACCGCCCATGCAAACTGCCTTTCACTCATTCGAGATCTTCCCGTCTCATACCTCCATGTATTTCCCTTTTCACCGAGAAAGGGAACGCCGGCATGGGATTACAAGGACAAGGTTGACATCCATATCATCAAACAGCGGGCGTCAGAGCTCAGAACACTTGGCCGGGAAAAACGAATGCTGTTTTATGAAAGTTGCTTGAACCATGTCTTCGATGTGCTGGTGGAGGGTCCCTATGCCGAAGATAAAACCCTCATGACGGGTGCCGGCGAGAACTACCTCCCCTTTGTGTTCCCGCGCGACGATAACTTGCAGGGTCATATTGTGAAGATGCGTGCCGGGCGAATTACAGGCGACAAAATTCTGGGAGAGATTTTAGTTTGAAGGGAAGTACGGATGGCGGGATTCAAGACACATCATCCGTTTTGAACGAGTTCAGCTAAAAATATGGAAAACGGTTCTATATTTTTTCTTACGCTTGCTTCTTCCAAGGCGGCCATGTAATCGTTGCGGGTCTTAAGCGGAATGACTGTCCATGGATAACCACCACTGGCTAACATAACATTCATCAGTAATCTTCCCATGCGGCCATTTCCATCAATATAGGGGTGGATATATACAAATAAAAAGTGGCCTAAAACAGCTTTTACAGCAGGCTCTTCTTCATCTTCTAAAAGAAGAAAGAATGCAGGCATAAGATCGCGCACAGCTTCGTATCGGGGTGGTACATGCATTGATTTTCGGATATAGACAGGTTGGTTTCGGTAACCGGCAAGGTCAGATGCGGCTATAAGACCAGCGGTTACACTTGGGGCAAATAATTCTCTGTACCATATGGAATGATCGTTACTTACCACTGTACCTGGAGCGTTTTTATTCAGAATTTTTTCCAAGCTTTTTTTCACGGCTTGAAAAGCTTGCCAGTAACCACGAGCCGCCAAGGCATTTGCGTACTCTTTATCTTTGCGGTTAGTTTCTGGGTCCCAGCTCCCCGAGCGGACACGTTCAATAAGTTCCTCACTAACGCGATATCCTTCAATAGAAAGTGAATGATAGGCATCAGTCAGATATATATCATCGACATGTTTAAGATATTCATCGGTGTTCTGACGTAATAAGGGTGCCTGCGGAAAGTTTTCGAGGACAATACCGCGCATATCCGCCCAATTCATCCGTATCCGATTGACATATGGAGAAAGCTCGCGCTCACTAAAAATAATAGTAGATTTTTCTTCAAAGGGGTCATTTTCTGTAATGCTATATCCGGCAGCTCTCATTGCCTCAACAATATTGTCAGCAATAATATTTTTGCCAATATTTCGAAAAGCCCCTGCAAGCCTTCCGGCCACTGTACTATGCCCACCTTCAAGAAGCTTGTGTAAGATCTCCGAAGCATCAGAGATCATGGACAGCGCAGCTCGGGCTTCTATGACATAATTTGAATAATAGCCGGGACCACATGCAATCAAAGCAGCGGGCAGGGTCATAATCCGTAACTTTTCCTTGATTTCCATATCATTCTTATCCGGCAATTTCAGGCGAACGTCCATTATCGATGTTTCATGAAGAAGAGATTGTGGCTTGTTCCCCCCTTTGGGAGTTCGAACAAGAAGTTGTTCTGGTACGCTCCAGTTTCCGCTATGAATGCTTAAGGATTGTTCAGGGGAAAGACACCATTGATTACTAAACCTTGATTTAAGATAATCACCACAAAAACCCCAAAATGAGGCATACCAGGCCGTACTCTCTCCGGCTGGCTCTTCAGATCGAGCTGGAATATACCATCCTTTCATCACTTCTTTGATGAATCCATTTTTAACAAGACGTTCCCGGTGAGTTCGTGTCATGTCTTTTGTATGAATTGCAACAATGTCTTTGTCCTGAAGTTTTTTCAAAACAGCGAGAGCTTCTGCAAGCTTATCTTGTGGTGTTGGCATTTTTGGCCCATATATTATGCGTTATACATATGTGCTGTTTTTAGGTTATTAAGTTTTATTATTTTTAGGGTTTTGTGTCAAATGGTTTTCAGGTTATTAAGACAGTCTGTTTTTAGGTTTTTCGGCTCTGCAATGTTTAAGTTTTTGTATCGCAGCGGCAGTTTTCGATGTCGTACATGACCTTGTGCTGCCTGGGGTACAGGCGGAGGGCGGCCCAAAACACTTTTCCGTGTTTACGGAAAACGTCTCCGACTGTTGTCCACCGTCCAGCCATAACGTTTCAAATAACATGCCGCGCCGAGAAGCTTATTGAAAATTAAAAGAGGCCCTCCGCGGTCATGTTGATTTGGTTGTTAAGTGATTCACGTCGGTTGCGAAGCATCATTTAGTGGCCTGCGTATCGATTTTCCCAGTTGCGATGTAAGTCTGCTCAAGGTTTGCAAGACCTTCGGTTCAGTTTTTAGCTCTTTATACCCGTTGAAGATCATGTCTATATCAAGGTAACAAAATTTTCTCTGCTTATAATATGGGCCTACTAGATCTATAACAGAATCTCTTAACGGTGTAATACTCACGTACTTTTGAATACCTCTAGATTTGCTGTGATACCAAAGCTTAACAATATCGTGACCATACTTATTTATAAACTTATTTCTTCCGTACTGCTCTATGATCCAAATGTATGATTTAAGATGAAGTTCCAGCGACTGACAAAAAAGCTGATAAGGAATGGGATCAAATCCTTCTGTTTTTTTTCTAGCTGCAACATATTGTTTTGCTGCTTCGTGATATCGAACGGCGTAATTTCTAAAATTTACCCCGGTAATAACAATTTTTGCCGATTCTGCTTTTATTACTATATTTGTCATATTTACACTTAACAGTTACGATAGGTGGAAAATTTTCCATCTATTGCCCTTATAGCATGGAAAAAAGTCCATCTATTTTCATATTGAGATATAAAATATGGAAAATTTGGCATTGATAACCTGGAAAATCCGCAAATTCCGACCGGATCCCAAACTTCACATCAATGGGCAGATCGACAGGTCCTGCGCCACAGGGGTTATGGGTGAAGCTTCGCTCCCAACAGGGACAACGGCGTCTGCCGGGAGGCGGACAGGCAGGTTTTGAGGGGATGCTCCATGGGGAAACCTCCGGCCAATAAGTCAGGGTTTGTAACGATGGAACAGCTATTTGCTAGCGATAGTATGGTATCATTCAGGTTCCATGCGCCTCACTTGAGGCACTTGGAACAAGAACACGTCTATAATTTATGACCCGGCCACCTTAATAAAGGCCCTCATATAGGCGGGAAGATCGTCCGGGGTTCTGCTGGTAACCAGGTTTCCGTCAATGACCACTTCCTCGTCCACCCAGTTGGCCCCCGCATGAACCAGATCATCTTTGATAGCGAAATAGGACGTCACCGTGCGGCCTTCCAGTATTTCGGCGGATGCGAGCATCCACCCGGCGTGACAGATGGCCGCGACCGGATTACCGGCTTCAAAAACATCCTTGACCAGTTTGATCATGGCCGGATGGCGTCTCATGTGATCGGGCGCGTATCCACCGGGGATGACGATGCCGTCAAATTCCGACGCTGAAACCTGATCGGCACTGACATCCGGCTTCGCCACGGTTCCGGATTTCCCCTTGTATGCATCCGCGCTCCCGGAGCCCACCACAACCACCTGTGCCCCCGCCTCCTTAAGGCGGTAATAGGGATACCAGAATTCATGGTCATTAAAAATTTCTTCCACCAGGATAATAAACTTTTTGCCTTCCAGTTCCATGACTGACTCCATTTTTGGATTTTCTTTTGTTTAGGGCCTCGGCCCTTACGACCCGCCAAAGACCTTTTTTAACAGATCCGTGGCCCTTGCCGCCGGATTCTGACGAATCTTTTTTTCTTCCTGTCCCAGCATATAGAAAAGACCATTCAACGCACCATCGGTGACATATCCGTCCAGATCCGGGACCGTCCCTTTGGCAAAGGGGAGGTTCTGAATGGGCTCGGACAATGCCTGATACTTCTGTGTGACACCCACTTCACCCATTGCATTGTGAATGATCGGCCGAAAAACCTCTTCGAGTTCACCGGAGCTCTTCTCTTTAAGATAATTCGTCGCTGCCATGTCTCCGCCATCCAGGATTTTCCGGGCGTCCGTAAAAGACATCTCTTTAATACTGTCCCAGAAAATGGCTTTTGCCTTGGGTGCAGCCACTTCGGCTGCCCGGTTCATGCTCTTGTCAAATTCGTCCAGTTGAGACCCATATCCCAGGGTCCTGAGCATCCCTTGAACTTTCTCAATGGAACCGGGGAGGGGAATCTTGATTTCAGGATTCCGTGAATACCCGCCCTCTTTGCCGACCCGTTTTACGGCATTGTCCGTACCGATTTCCAGGGCTTCTTTCAAACCATCCACAATCTCTCCCGTGGAAAGGCCATCATCCTGGCCTGTGGCCTTCTTCAGGGTGTCCAGAAGCTCTCCCCATTTGGCACAAGCCGGTTGAACACCCGCAAAGATCAAAGCAAATGAAAAAAGAACAACTAAAAACCGGGTTGTTTTTGAAAACGTCATCGGAAACTCCTTTAAAAGATTCCATTCATCCTTGGTTCTTTGCCGCAAGGGCCTGTTTCAATTTCTCGCCCAGGGAACCCATCCCTTCATCCTTGCCGGGGATAAAACTGCGCCATTCACCTTCATCCTGCGCATCCCCGGGACCCACGGAAATTTTCCGTTCGCTCACGTTGACATTTTCAATCACGACGGGTATGGCATCCCCCGGCCTTGATTTTTCAATGCGACCCGGCTTGGCCGACTCCCGGATCCTGCTCTTGGGGAGCAACGCCGAAATACCCGGCTCAAGAGAGACGAATATCCCGAATTTTTCGTGCTTTTCCACGACGACTTCCACCGCCTGCCCCACCGGGTACTTCTGTGCAACCCCCGCCCAGGGATCGCCTTCCACATCCCGCATGCTCAGGGAAATTCGCTTTCGGGATTCATCAATTTCCTTGATCGTCACCTGAACCCTATCGCCGAGTGCCACCACATCCTCGCATTTCAGGATGCGCTTCCGATAACTCATCTCGCTGATGTGAACCAGTCCCTCAATACCCGCTTCAATCTCCACAAAAGCGCCGAATTTCGCGCAACGGGTCACCTTTCCATCCACCACGTCGGCCTCTTTAAACCGTTCTGCGACCGTTTCCCAGGGGTCGTCAATGGTTTGCTTGATGGAAAGGGAGATCTTCATCTGGCCCGGCTTTTCGCCCGGCGCCATGCCGAGCACCTTAACCTTTATGGAATCGCCGGGCTTTAGCACGTCAGCAGGATTTTCCACACGCGACCAGCCCAACTCGGAAATATGAACCAGCCCTTCCACCCCCACAATGAGCTCCACAAAAGCGCCAAAGGGCATAAGCTTGGTCACCTTGCCCTTTATCTCATCGCCCACGGTAAGCTCTTCAAAAAAACCTTTCCGCGCCTTTGCCACGGCCTTGTCCAACAACTTTCGTCTTGAAACCACAATATTGCGGCCGTCTTCTTCAAAATCGGTAATGAGGAATTCAAAGGTTTCCCCCACGTAATCCTCGGGTTTTTCCACGTAATGGATGTCCATCTGGCTGATGGGGCAAAAGGCTCTTTTCTGCCCCAGCAATACCTCAAACCCGCCTTTGTTCAGGGCATTCACCTTGCCTTCCACCGGAATCGCTTCCGCATGGGCATCCTGCAAAAGCTCAAAACCACCCACGCCGGTCACGGCCTTTGAAAGCCGAATCTCTCCCGCCTTGACGGATATGGCGTAGAGCTCCAGAACATCTCCCACCTTACATGGAAGTTCACCTTCTTCATCCAGCAGTTCGCCTCTTTCCACGACCCCGTCAATCCTTGTTCCGGTGTCTACAAAAACAGAATCCCTGCCGATGGAGATGATCTCCCCCCTGATTTTATCCCCAACCCGAACACTTTCATTCAATTTGTTATCATATGCCTCAAACAGATCGGCAAAGCTCTCTTCTTCCGATTGCGTTTCAACCGTTTCTTCCGCAACCTCTTCCTGGATATCATCCGGCATAACTGTCCATCCCCCACCAGCAACGCTTAAATTCCGGTTTTTCCTAAAACTTTCTCCACATTCGGAAATGGTCCCATGAACCTTCCGTTCATTTCCAATCCATCCTTATCAGAGTTTAACGGCATTTTCAACTCGGCCGGTTCTAAAACCGTTCAATAACCTTTCCCTTTTCCACAAATGACGCCATCGTCTCATAGGCGCCGCGCAAAGTCGAAACGGCCCCTTTCAGTTTTTCATTGAGCATATCCTCCGCCCCCAGCGCATTTTCAACCCTTTCGGAAATTTCCTCACCCTGCTCAAGATAATTTCCGATTTCTTCCAGAATCTTCTTTCGCTTTTCATGCTTTTTCCGCTCTTCCTCAATAACCGGCAGAAGCCTGGCAATTGAGTATTCCACAAGCGCATCTCTCGGTGTTTCAAAATCCTTTGAAACCTCTTCCAGGCTGCAAAGTGTCCGCCGGCTCAGAACAAAGGTTTTCTGAACCCGTTTCAGCCTCAAAAATCGCTTGGATTCCATTTCCCGGGCAACCACCGCCAATGATTCCACATCATCGATCAAATGATCAAAAAGGGACTTCTGTTTGATCCCCATATGAGCGGCCGCCACACTGATGGCCTCAATGGCTTTTCCACTGAGCCTAAAGGTTGCCCGCACGGATTGTTTACCCCTCAGTTCAGACAAAGACGGTACGACAATCCCCTGTTCCGGACGTCCATATTTTCCTTCCACCATAATGATCACCTCAGATCTTCAGACATTCATTACTTATTACCATAAATCTATTTCGTAATGCAATACTTTCCTTTTCCACCCTTGGGTATTAAAGAATCTGTAATGAGGGAAAAAAATTGCGAAAGAGAAACAAAAGAGGCCGCTCCGGTTGAGCAGCCCCTCTCATTAAAAAAGGGGGGGACCGGGAAGCTTACATGACGTCTTTGTCGCTCTCTTCTATGACCCGGTCGATCTCGGCCTGAAGTTGGGGCGGAAGCCCCGGGATATCAACACTTAAAAACCCCCGAACAATGGTGGAGGTGGCCTCTTCCTCGTTGAGCCCCCGGCTCATGAGGTAGGAGATCTCCTCCTGGGCGATTTTCCCCACAGCGGCCTCATGACTCATTTCCACCCCGTCCACATGCCCTTCCAGCTCCGGGATGGCATGAATCAAGCCGCCATTTAACAACAACCCCTTGCATTCCAGATGAGCCTTGATTTCGGGAACTTCTCCGATGAGATGCCCCCTGGCGATCATCTTTCCACCATTGCTGATGGCCCTGGCAACGATTTCCGCCCGGGTTCCTTTCGCCTTCAAGAAAATCCGACCACCCAGATCGTATTCGGATCCGGGACTTCCCACCACGATGCTGTAAAAGCGCGCCACCGCGTCTTCACCCACCAAATGCGTTGTGGGGTACATCTGAATGCTCCGAACCGGCTTCATGGAAATATAATTGTTAATGAAAAGGCCTCCCGCTTCCACCCTTGCCACGGACCGGGGCCGTACCATCACTTCCTCCGCCCAGTTATGAATCATGGTGAAAGTCAGTTTGGCGTTTTTCTTTACAAAAAACTCCGATATCCCCACATGGAGACCCCGTTTAAGATGGGGGGCCGTGGCACACCCCGATATAATATGAAGTTCGGAATCTTCTTCCGCAACAATGATGTTGTGTACATTCTGCTGCATGCCGTCCTTATGCATATAAAGACAGGCCTGAACGGGATAGACCGATTTGCTTCCGGGAAGGGACCGGATGACGTATCCGTCGTGCAAACCCAACTGGGCGGCCGCCGTATAT
>Ga0209042_1001979_pt1 | contig 14397 bp, 11 predicted proteins | sample SaaInlV_200m_DNA_6_FD_184649 | JGI IMG/M metagenome (GOLD analysis project Ga0209042, IMG submission 184649) | Marine microbial communities from expanding oxygen minimum zones in the Saanich Inlet - SI037_S2LV_200m_DNA (SPAdes) (version 2) | ecosystem: Environmental > Aquatic > Marine >...
AAGCAATTATAAGCTTTCAAACTCTAATTGTTCCGTTCCGCTATGCTCCACTTCTCAATTAGAGTTTGAAAATAAAAATGTAAACTCATAATAGAATTAAAAAATATGTGTAAATTTGTAACAGGATATAAATGTTTAACTGTAAACTTTTTTTAGGACGAGTCAGGCCAAGGTCTATAATTTTTTCAAAATTATTTCGGTTGGAGCAATAAATTTATTGTATCAATAAACACCAAGTTTTACCTCTTTATTCACCTATATTGAAAAATGGAAATTTTGGCGTGCACCAAAATAGGTTTTTCAAGTTCAAACTTGTGATTTGTTTCAAAATAATTTAGTTCCTTGAAACTATGAATGCTTACAAATACCCCATTAATTTAAACAATTTCAATTCGTGTTTTTCATACATTTTTGATACCCAGCTTTTAATATCAAATTCCGTTTCAAGATTTATTCCTATCAAATTTAATAATGGCACAGACAATTTTAACTTCATCTGAATATCGTCGGTTTGTTTTATGTCGGCATAAATTTCTTTTAACCTGCCATCTAAATAATCCTGATGTTCGTCGAAAACGGAAGCAATATATTTTGTAATCCCCTTTTCTATTTCAGAAGTTTGTGCTGCGTTCATTTCTTTTATGGCATCGGCAATTTCATCTTTAATTTTGCTCTTTATTTTGGCTGTAAATTTCTTCGTTTCCCTCATCCCAGAAATTGCTCAAAATCAAAGTTTCGAGATGGGTGCATTCAAAAAGTTCGGGCAGTTCGTTCAAATCTGTAATGCCACATCTGCCCAAATCTAAATGTGGGTTTTGGCTTTCTTTGCAGTTTTTTATTAGTTTTTTTGCTTGGCTTAGGTCGTTTTGTTTTGCCATAAAATCTATTATTTGCGAATTATTAATATTTCATTTTCAATAATATTGAATAATTCAATACTACTTGATGCAAATATAATGAAATTTGCAGGGAGGTTTCTTTTTTTTGAGAGATAGTTTTTGATTTAGGCGGAAAAACTAATAATTTTACAAAAAATATTATGATAATTGTAAAGAAATAGAAAATATGTCAATTTTAAATTCATTATCATCCTCGCTCGGGCAGCGGGGAAACAAAGCAGAAATTACTTTGGCAAAAGAAATTGCCGAAACAGAAAACCATGATGCAATAAAAGAACTGGTTGAAAACCTGCAAAATAAGGATAAAAAAATTCAGTCGGATTGTTTAAAAACACTTTACGAAACATCCTACATAAAACCGGAACTGATTGCAGAATATCATGAAAATTTCCTCGATTTAATAACAAGCAAAAACAACAGGCTTGTTTGGGGAAGCATGATTGCTTTGATGTCGATTGCCGATTTGAAACATGCCGAACTGTTTTCATCAATAGATTTAATTTCGGAAGTGATTGAAAAAGGCTCGGTAATTACTATAGATTGTGGTGTGAGAATTCTGGCTAAGCTAAATAAATATGACGATTACCACAGCAAAACAGAGCCATTGTTATTAGAGCAAATCTGGAAATGCCCGATAAAACAACTGCCTCAATATATAGAACAATCCTTGGTTTCTATCACAAAAAACAATAAAGAGATATACTTGAACATAATCGAAAAACGAAAGCCCGAATGCGACAAAGAATCGCAAGTGAAAAGATTAGAGAAGGCTTTGAAACAATTAGAGAACCTTTAAAAATGCAATTTTCTTCCTTGTTTCGATATTTCAAATTATTTGATTTCTAATTTATCTTGCAAAAGTTTTTTAATCAATTTTGGTTGAACTTCCCCGTTTGTCTCTTTCATTATTTCATTTATCAATACATTGATAATTTTGGTTTTGCCATTTTTATATTTTATAACTTTATCAGGGTGTTTTCTTATTATTTCATTTGCCAAACAATTTAAATCTGCTTCTGAAATATCCGATTCAAGATTTTGATTTTTAATAATTTCTGCTGGAGATTTGCATGGATTTGCAAGCATTTCAGGAAATACTTTTTTTTGAGCTGAAGTATGGCTAATTTTTTCATCTGCAATTAAATTTACAAGTGATGCTATATTTAGAGCAGAAATCGAAAATTTCTTAATTGTAATCTTGTTTTCTTTCAGGTAGGTTTTTATTTGAACAAGAAGCCAATTTGCAGCAATTTTATAGTTTTTTGTATGCAAAATAATTTCACTAAAATAAATTGCAATTTCTTTATTTTCTGAAAGCAAATTTGCATCATAATAAGATAGATTACAAAGCTTTATAAATTTCGACAAATAATAATTCGGAAGATGTGGCATTTTTTTACTTATCTCGTCAATGTATTTTTTTTCGAGCAGAAGAGGCAAAATGTCGGGTTCACTAATAAATCTGTAATCCTTAGCTGATAATTTATTCCTCACAGGAAAAACCTTATTTTTGACCTTGTCGAATGCCAGAGTTATACTTTCGGGTTTTTTCCCATTGCTAAGAATTTTTGCTTGTCTGTCAATTTCGGCATTTATGGAGTTCCTTAAATTTGAAAATGAATTTAGATTTTTAATTTCCGAGTGCGTTTCAGCAATTTCAGTATTTTTTTCTCTTACCGAAATATTTGCATCGCAACGCAAGCTTCCCGATTCTAAATTTCCATCAGATATTTCCAGATAGCGAACCAATTTTCTAATTTCGGAAACAAAAAGAACAACCTCTTCAGAATTTTTAATTTCGGGAGCAGTTACAATTTCTAACAATGGAATTCCTGCTCGATTCATATCAATTAAGGCAATGTTTGAATCTTTGTCATAAATAGTTTTTGCAGAATCTTCTTCCAACTGAATGCTTGTAATATTTATCTGTTTTTCAGTTGCTTTTAAAAAATTTATTTTAATATTTCCACCTTTACAAATAGGGCAATCTTTTTGAGTTATTTGGTAAGCTTTCGGCAAATCGTAATAAAAATAATTTTTTCTCACAAATTCAACTTGTTTGGAAATCTGCGAATTACATGCAATTCCGAGCCGAATGGCAAATTCTATCGCTTTCTGGTTTGGAACTGGCAATGTCCCCGGATATGCCAGACTGGTCTCACTAATCTGAGAATTTGGAATTTCAGAATGACAATTTTTTTCGGAAGAAAACATTTTCGTTTTCGTAAGTAGCTGAATATGTATCTCTAAACCAATTGCAACTTCAAAATTCTTATCTATATTTTTCATAAAATATATTTTTTATGTTTGTAAAATTAATTTTTTGAATTTTAATTTGTAATATTTTGTATAGTTAAGGAGTTTTGTTTGCAGTTATGTTTCTTGTTATTAAATAGATAAACTTGTTTATGAAAAAAGTATTTTATGTTTTCATCATTCTAATAATAATTGTTTCGGCGTGTAAAAGCGAGGAAACGAAAAAGAAAATTGCTCAGGTAGATAGCCTAATTGTTGAAATAAAAACAATGAATGACAAGCTGTTAAATATAAATATTGATACTATAAATTACGTATTCGATATTTTGAGTGTGAATATAGAATATCTTGGGCAGGAAGGAATTTCATTTCCTGACGACAGCGAACTAAAAAATAAATTTGCTAATTATGGAACAATTTTCAAGTTTCTAAAAAAATATTTGCAACGCTACAATGGTTTGCAAAAAGAAATTGATTTTTCGAAGAATCATCTTGAAGGTTTAAAACACGATGTAGAAAATAAATTGTTAAGTGATTCCATATTTTTTATATATTTCAATGATGAAAAAAGAATTTTGAACAAACTAATTTTTGAAGTAGATCAAAGTTTAAATAAAATTGAACCTCAGGTTGAACTATTTTTCGAAATAAATTCAACAATTGAACAATTCATTGAGAAATCAAAAGCCACAAATAATATTCCTGATAAAAAATTGAAAAAATAACATTATCCAAAATTTATCCCTACATTTAATAGTTAAAATGAAACATCAATATATAACAATAGTATTAGTTTTTTTCACCTTTCAAATATTTGCCCAAAAAGTATCGGATAGCAGATTAGCTGCAGAATATTATAGAAGCAAAGATTTTGCGAAAGCCGCTGTTCTTTACAAAAAGCTTTCTGAAAATTCAAGCTCGCAGACATATTTTACGTATTATGTAAATTGCCTGATAGAACTTAAGGAATTAGCTAATGCCGAAAAAGTAGTGAAACGGCGTGTAAAAAAATATCCGAATGAGCTTGCCTACTACGTCGATTTGGGACATGTTTATGAAGTTCAAGGCAATGAGTCAAAATCTAAACAAAGCTACGAGAAAGCAATAAAAAAGCTCACAGCCAACAAAAATCAAATAATTCGACTGGCAAATTCTTTCAGAATGAAAAGGAAGTGGGACTTTGCAGAAATTGTTTATCTTGAAGGCAGGAAGCTGCTAAAAGATAATACAATTTTTAGCAACGAAATGGCGAACAACTTCATGGCACAACGCAAATACAATCTTATGATAGACGAGTATTTGAATATGTTAACTTATGGTTCGTCAAGCCTGAAAAGTGTTCAGCAACGCTTGCAATCGGTTCTTTTCATGGACGTAAACGACGATTTGAAAAATCTGATTAAGCAAAATCTTGTTCGTCGGATTCAAGCAAATCCAAACCAAACACAATATAGCGAGCTTTTGGTGTGGTTTTATATTCAAGGCAAAGAATTCGATAAAGCATTTTTTCAGGCCAAAGCCATTGATAAACGAAACAACGAAAATGGAAACAGAATTATTTCGCTTGGAAAAGTAGCAAGATCGAACAAAAATTTTGATTTGGCTACTGAGAGTTTCAACTACGTTATAAATAAAGGGAGCAATTGCACAAACCATTATATTGCAAACGAAGAATTGCTACATACACTTTTTCTCAAATATGAAATCGGAGCAAAAAACGATAGAAATGCTGTTTTAGAGTTAGAAAATAAGTATAAAAATACCATAAATAAATTTGGTAAAAGTGCTCTAACAATAAAATTAGTAAAAGAATTTGGGCATATTTTAGCATTCTATTTGCACAAAAAAGATGAAGCAATAAAAATTATGGAAGAAGCTATCACTTATAAAAATATAAAACCCGAACAATTGGCATATTGCAAATTAGAACTGGCAGATATTTATTTGTTGCAAGGAAATATATGGGAAGCAACTCTTGTTTATGCAAAAGTAGAGAAGACAAACAAAAATAACCCTATCGGCCATGAAGCAAAATTCAGGAAAGCCAGGTTAGCATACTATGCCGGCGATTTTCAGTGGGCTGAAGCACAGCTTGATGTTCTGAAAGCAAGCACCTCAAAACTTATTGCTAACGATGCTTTCGAACTTTCGCAATTGATAAATGACAATACTGCTTTAGACACTTCCGAAACAGCCCTTAAAATGTTTGCATTAGCAGATTTGTTTTTATATCAGGGAAATAACATTAGTGCAGAAAGTGTTTTTGATTCGATTTTAATCATTTTCCCAAATCATTCATTGATTGATGAGGTTTATCTTCGGAAAGCAAAATTGATGTTAAAAAATGAAGATACTGAGATGGCAGTTGAATATTATCAAAAATTGATTGACAATTATGCACATGATATTTACGGTGATGACGCATTGTTTGCTTTGGCAAAAATTTACGATTACAGATACGCAAATACTGAAAAAGCTATTGAACTTTATCAGAAATTATTGACTGAATTTCCTGGAAGTATCTTTGTTGTAGAAGCCCGAAAACGTTTCAGAACTCTCAGAGGTGATAATCCTGAAATAGAAGAAGTTATAAACTAACAATACGGCAGTTTGACAAAAGAAAGAATCATTTTAGGAATAGATCCTGGCACTGCCATTACAGGTTATGGATTGATAAAACTTGTTCAAAAAGAGATTATTATAATAAATTTTGGGGTTATCGAATTGCACAAATATTCTGATCATTACCTGAAATTGAAAAAAATATTCGAACGAACTTTGCATTTAATCGACGAGTATCACCCCGACGAACTTGCAATAGAAGCCCCATTTTACGGAAAAAATGTACAATCGATGCTGAAGCTCGGCAGAGCTCAAGGCGTGGCAATGTCTGCCGCATTGTATCGTTCAATCCCAATTTTCGAATATGCACCCCGAAAAGTAAAAATGGCAATAACGGGCGTTGGCAGTGCCTCGAAAGAACAAGTTGCCGATTTCTTGAAATATTTGCTAAAAATTGAAATTCCCATACATCTTGATGCCACCGATGGTCTTGCAGTAGCAGTTTGCCACTCAATGCAAAACATTAATACACAGTCGAATGGAGCAAAAAGCTGGAAAGACTTTATTAACAAAAATCCGGGGCGCTTGGTTTGATTTTTGGTTTCCCAAAGGTTTCGCTTCAAACTAAGCCTTCGGTTCAAATGTCGAATAATATTTTTATTGATTCCTTTTTTTGTAGCTTAAAAAATCATTGAATTTAGGCGTTGAATTGAAAACAATAATGCAAAGAAATGCAATTAGAAAAAGATATATACATCACATTTACAATCAGGGAATCAACCGTCAAAAGATTTTTTTCAATCGCCAAAATTATTTGCTTTGTCTGCGGAAGTTAAAAACTCATATACTGCCATTTGCCGTTATTTTAGCTTAGTGCTTGCCAAATCATTTTCATCTGATGGTCTTGGTAAGAGAAGTCGAGTTGGCAATTGAAGGAGCGAAGGCTTCGCTTGAAGCGAAACCCTCGCTAAAAACACGACAATAACAGTGTTCAATTGGAATAATGCTCCGATCATATACAAATGCAATAAATAAACAACAAAAATCTAGTGGTGGTTCTCTATTCAGAAAATTGACTAAAGCCTAATGCCTAAACTGTCCAAACACTATTGTACCTGCATTTTTCAGCGAAGCGGAATAACAAAAATTAATATTTAAAATCCCGAAAAACAGTATCCCTAAATTTGTTTCAACTATATCCATCAAAATCCTGTAAAAGCAGGCATGGTAGAAAATGAGACAGATTGGGAATTTTCTTCCGCAATAGATTATGCAGATGTTAGCTGAATAATTCATAAATATTTCTACTACAAACTCAAACTGCGCACCATCTTCTACCGTTCTTAATTTTTATTTCATCAAAATAGCTTGCTATTACTCAAAAATAAAAATCTGCGATAGTTCAAATCTGACGCACATTTTGAGCTTTCGTTACGAAAATTCATGAATTAATCAGGCTAAGAGATGGAAATTTGAATAATTGGATAGTTGTAAAAAATTAAGTAATGTAAAGTCAGAGTCTCACTTCAAGTGTGCCTCTGATTATTTGACTAACAAACAATAATAGTAATAACAATGATATTATCTTCGAAAAAAATTACTACATTTGAGCCAAATTGAATAGAAAAAGAAAGCGATTAGCTTTTTTCGAGCTAACCGCTTTAAATGTTTTCACAACGGAATAATCCTTATTGTGAATTGCTTCAATTTGTATTGGCAAATATAGTGTAAATTTTTAAAATACAATAAAAAATGAAAAAGATTTTAGGATTGGATTTAGGAACAAACAGCATTGGTTGGGCGCTAATTGAAAGAAACTTTGATGAGAGGAAGGAAAATGCTCTTGGAGATGGAAAAACAATAGGAATGGGGAGTAGGATTATTCCAATGAGCCAAGATATTTTGGACAAATTCGGCCAAGGACAAAGTCATTCTCAAACTTCAGAAAGGACCAATTATCGTGGTGTTAGACGATTGAGACAAAGACATTTACTTAGGCGAGAACGATTACACCGAGTTTTAAATATTTTGAAAGCATTGCCCGAGCATTATGCAAGTCAAATTGATTTTGAAAATAAAAAAGGTCAATTTATTAATAATGCAGAAATAAAATTCAATTATATAGAAACCGTATCCAAAAAATCTGAATTCTTGTTTAAAGATAGTTTTTCGGAAATGATTGAAGAATTTAAGCAAGTCCAACCTAATTTATTTTATAAAAGAAAAAGTAGCGATGAAACAAAAATTCCATACGATTGGACAATTTATTATTTGCGAAAAAAAGCCTTAAAAGAAAAAATAAGACTCGAAGAATTAGCTTGGATATTGCTTAATTCTAATCAAAAACGTGGGTATTATCAATTACGAGGTGATGAGGTAGATGAACAAGAAGGGAAGACTAAAACTTTTGAAGTATTAGAGGTTGAAAGAATAGTTGATTCCGGAGATAAAATAAAAGGAACAGATGATGTCCTTTATGATGTCTATTTTTCGAATGGCTGGAAGTATGATAAACAGATTGTAAAAACGGAAAATTGGCAAGCTAAAACCAAAGAGTTTATTGTTACAACCTCAACAAATAAAGACGGAAGTATAAAGCATAGTTTTAAAGCAGTAGATTCTGAAAAAGATTGGATTGCTATCAAAAAGAAAACAGAACAGGATATATGGCAAGCCAAAAAACATGTTTGTGAGTATATATATGACACTCTTCTTTCTGACCCAAAACAAAAAATCAATGGTAAACTTGTAAAAACTATTGAACGTCATTTTTATAAAAAAGAACTCACAGCTATTCTCGGAAAACAGAAAGAGTTTCATAAAGAATTGCAAGACGATAAATTGTTAAATGAATGTATAAACGAGTTGTATCCAAACAATTATGCACAGCAAAATATCCTAAAACAAAAAGATCTGGCAAATTTGTTTGTTGATGACATTATATTTTATCAGCGGCCATTAAAATCTAAAAAATCGTTAATTGACGGATGTAAATATGAAGTCAGACCAATGAAAGATTCAAACGGTGATTTAAGTAAAGACGATAATGGAATACAGATAACAAAACCAATCAAAGTTATTCATAAGAGTCACCCACTATATCAGGAATTTAGATTATGGCAGTTTATTGAAAATATTAGAATTTTACAACGAGAGAAAAATATTGATGGAAAGGTTAATATTGATTATGATGTTACTTCTGAATTTTTGCTGGATATTGAATCAAAAGTAAAACTATTTGAACTTTTCAATGATAGAGAAAAAATTAAGCAAAGTGTTTTCTTAGGACAATTTAAGGATAATTCTGGCAAAAAGATATCTGAATCAGATTATCGTTGGAACTATGTAGAAGATAAGGAATATCCGCTAAATGAAACACGGGCTTTGTTTATTAAGGAATTCAAAAAACATAAAGATTTTGATTGGCGAGCATATCTGACACAAGCAAACGAAGCAAAACTTTGGCATTTATTTTATTCTATTTCAGACAAAAAGGAATTGGAAAGAGCCTTAGATAATGAGAACTCAAAACTTGGTTTACCAATAGAAATAAGACAAGAATTAAAAAAAATCAAACCTTATAAAAATGATTATGGAGCTTTGTCGGAAAAAGCAATAAAAAAATTATTGCCGTTGATGAGGTTAAATAAAAACACAGAGGAAATAAAACTGGAATACAAAAATAGAATTGATAATATTTTCTATAGGTTAGATGAAATAAATCAAGACAAAACAAAAATTTCAGAAGTTGGTGATGATGATATTACAAAGGGAATGTTGAAAAGTTTTTGTGGTTTTGGGAAAAAATATTCGGGCTTAAAATTACACCAAGCAAGTTATATTATTTATGGAAAACACGCTGAAGCAAATGATACAAATGTATGGAAAACACCGGCACACTTAGAGAAATTCATAAAAGATTTTAAGCAACATTCTATACGAAATCCGATTGTAGAACAAGTTGTAACCGAAACTTTGCGTGTTGTACATGATATTTGGCAATATTACGGAAAAGGAAAAGAAAATTTCTTTGATGAAATTCACGTTGAGTTGGGGCGAGAAATGAAAAATCCGGCAGATAAACGTAAACGAATGACTGACAAAATCAACAAAAACCAAAATACAAATCAACGTATTAGAGTTTTACTGCAAGAATTCAAAAACCAAAATATTGAAGGTGTAATACCAGAATCACCAAATCAGCAAGAAAAATTGAGAATTTTTGAAGATGATGTTTTATCACAGTTTTCTGAAAAAGAATTGGAAAAACAAGAAGGAGTTAATATTTCAAAAATATTAAAGTCAAAGGAGCCAAGCACGAAGGAAATTGAAAAATATAAATTATGGTTGGAACAGAAATACATTTCGCCATACACAGGACAAGTAATTCCTTTAAGCAAACTTTTTACTACAGAATATGAAATTGAACATATTTTACCTCAAGCAAGATATTTCGATAATTCGCTTAACAACAAAATCATTTGTGAATCGGAAGTAAATCGTTTCAAAGAAAGCCAAACTGCTTTTGAAATGATTACTAAAAATTCAGGTAGAATAATTGACCTTAGTCAAAACAAATCTGTTAAACTTTTCAGTATCGAAGAGTATCAGAAACACATTACTCAACATTTTGCAAAAGGAAGTACAAAACAGAAAATTCTTTTAAGCGAAGATATTCCTGAGAATTTTATATCACGACAATTAAACGATACAAGATATATTAGCAAACTTGTAAAGGCATTGTTAAGCAATATTGTAAGAGAGGAGAATGAACAAGAAGTGACATCTAAAAATGTGGTGGCAGTAACCGGCAATATAACTTCTTTTCTGAAAAAGGATTGGGGGCTAAACGACAAATGGAACGAAATTGTTGAGCCAAGATTTATACGAATGAACGAAATTACAAACTCGAACGATTTTGGATATTTCGATGATAAAAAAGGTTTTTTCAGAACAGATGTTCCCACCGAGCTAAAAAAAGATTTTAATAAAAAACGAATTGATCATCGACATCACGCAATGGATGCTTTGGTAGTTGCTGTGGCTACCAAAAATCATGTAAATTATTTGAGTAATCTTCATGCAAAATCGGACAACTCTCGTTTCGATTTGCGAGATAAACTTCGCCGAATGGAAGAAAAAATCTATAAAGGAGAAAAACGAAAATACGCAAAAGAATTTTTAATGCCTTGGAATGGATTTCCGGTAGAGGCAAAAAAATGTTTAGAAGATATTGTTGTTAGTTTTAAACAGAATTTAAGAGTAATAAACAAAGCAAGCAATAAATATCAAATTAAAAAGAAAGGTAAAGCTGAAATAAAAACTCAAGAAGGAACAAATTGGGCTATCCGAAAACCGATGCACAAAGAAACAGTTTATGCTAAGGTAGATTTACGACATAAAAAATCTATTGCAATAAATGCTGCAATTGATGGATTTATGAAAAATAAATTTGTATTTGTTGATAAAGAATTAAAGCAAAAAATAAAAAACTTAGTTCAGCTTTCTTATGATAACAAGATGATTATAAGATATTTCAAGGAGAATAAGTTTAAAAACAAAAAACTAAAAAAAGTTGAAGTCTATTATCAAGACAATTATTTCTCGGCTGTAAGAAAAACTATTGATGAAAGTTTTAAATCTAAAAAGTGGATAGAAGAATCAATAACCGATTCGGGAATTCAAAAAATCCTCTCAAATCATCTTGAAAAATATAATGAAACAGACGAAAATGATAAAATCAAAGAAAGGCCAGATTTAGCTTTTTCTGAAGAAGGTTTAATAGAAATGAATAAAAATATAGTTGGATTAAACGGTGGGAAAAACCATAAACCAATATATAAAGCAAGAGTTTACGAAACCTTTGGGAATAAATTTGCTGTTGGGCAAACCGGAAACAAAAAGGATAAATATGTTGAAGCTGCAAAAGGAACAAATTTGTTTTTTGCTATTTATCAAGGTAAAAACATAAAAGGTGCTGAAGTTAGACAATACGAAACAATCCCATTAAACATTGTTATTGAACGACAAAAACAAGGCGAAGACTCTGTTCCGGAAAAGTTCTTTGATAAAGACAAGTGTGAATATTCTCTTCTTTTTCACCTGTCGCCAAACGATTTGGTTTATGTTCCTACTAAAGAAGAACAAGAGGATATTAATAATATTTATTTTGGAAATCTAAGTCTGGAGCAGAAAATGCGAATTTATAAAATTGTAAGCTTTACAGGTAATAGACTATATTCTATTTCATACAATGTAGCAAAAAGTATTTTTGACAAGAACGAATATACTTTACTTAATAAAGTCGAATTTACTGACGAAAGATATTCAGTAAAAGAAACCTGCATTAAATTAAAAGTAGATAGAATGGGAAATATTAGTAAACCATAACTTAATCGAAGGTTTCGCTTTGAGCGAAGCCTTCGGTAAAACAATACTCATGAACTTCGAAAAAGGCTACCTATATCACATATACAACCAGGGAAACAACAGGCAAAAGATTTTCTTTAGTAGAGAAAATTATTTGTATTTTCTTGAGAAGATTAGAACACATATGCCACCCTACGCAGATGTTTTGGCTTGGTGTCTGATGCCAAATCACTTTCATTTGATGGTTTTGGTGAGAGAGCTGGAAATAACTCATCCGATGACTTTGAGTCATCGGATGAGTACGCAAACTCTTAACCAATCAATTGCTGTTTTGTTGAGGTCTTACACAAGAGCAATTAACAAAGAACAAGACCTATCTGGTTCTCTTTTTCGCCAAAAAACCAAGTCCGAATGCCTAAACTGCCCAGACGCAATTACTCCTTCATTTTTTAGCGAAAGCGGCTCAACAAAAATTAATATTCAAAATCCCGAAAAACAATATCCCCAAATTTGTTTCGACTATATTCATCAAAATCCTGTAAAAGCAGCCATAGTTGAAAATGAGACAGATTGGGAGTTTTCTTCTGCAAAAGATTTTGCCGGTTCGAGAAAGGGAACATTAGTTAATAAAAAAATTGCTGAAATGTTTATTAAAATAAAATAGCCGCGTTGTACATTTAGTCTAGTGTCATGAAGATACACTGAGACTAATAAAACAAAAGAACTATGATAAAAAGAACACTTTATTTTGGAAACGATGCCTACCTGAATACAAAAGACAGGCAGTTGATTATCAGCTATCCCGACGAGGAAAAGAAAACACTAAGTGTACCAATAGAAGATATTGGAGTTGTGATTTTGGATGCATACCGACTAACAATTTCGCAAAATTTGATTGCGCGATTGCTCGAAAACAATGTAGCTCTAATTACCTGCAATGGCAAACGAATGCCTCAGGGATTAATGTTGAATCTCGATGGCAATCATATTCAGCAAGAGCGATTCAAAACACAAATAGAATCAAGTATGCCGCTGAAAAAGCAACTTTGGCAGCACACTGTAAAAGCAAAAATTAGCAATCAAAGAAAATTACTTATTCAACTGATGCCCAATAGTATTCAGATGAGAGCAGGCAAGGAATTCGAAAACATGCTATATTGGCAAGATTCGGTGAAAAGTGGCGACCCCGACAATTATGAAGCCCGAGCAGCTGCATACTATTGGAAAAACATATTTTCTGAATTTGTTCAGAATTTTGTGAGAGGCCGTTTCGAAACTAGTCCGAATAATTTGTTGAACTATGGATATGCAATTTTGCGTGCAGTAACAGCTCGTTCGCTTGTTGCCAGCGGCTTGCTGCCAACTCTCGGAATTCATCATCACAACAAATACAACGCCTATGCTTTAGCCGATGATATTATGGAGCCATACAGGCCATTTGTCGATGAAATTGTATATGGAATTGTAAGAAACAGTTCGGCGAATGAAATTGAGCTAAACACAAAATTGAAAGCAGAACTTTTGCAAATTCCTGCAATTGATGTAATTATTGATGGTGAAAAAAGCCCTTTGATGATTGCAATGCAAAGGACTACGGCAAGTTTGCATAATTGCTTTGCAGGAACCAGCCGGAAGATTTTATATCCGGTTCTGTAAGTTCTTGAACATAGTCTCGGCGTGTTTTAAAAACACACCGAGACTTATAAAACAATTATGAGTTTAGACCGATTAAACAAATATAGAATTATGTGGGTAATGGTATTTTTCGACTTGCCAACCAGTACGAAAAAAGATCGCAAGCAAGCTTCACTTTTTCGTAAACGATTGATGCAAGACGGTTTTTCAATGTTTCAATTCTCTATTTATATGCGTCATTGTCCAAGCCGCGAAAATGCAAGTGTTCATGTGAAAAGAGTAAAATCGTTTTTGCCGCCGGACGGCCATGTAGGGATATTGCAAATTACCGACAAACAATTCGGCAATATCGAACTATATTTTTCGAAGAAAAAGGCAGAAAAACCGGAAATGAATCAGCAATTAAGTTTGTTTTAGAAAATTAGTCTTAGAGAGTTTTCAAGATACTCCAAGACTGGAACAAAGGAGGGCTTCTCTTTGAGTGAAACCCTCCCTACAAATGAAAAAAGGTTTTGCTCAGAGCAAAACCTTTTTAAATAAACACAGTTTTTTATTTTCAAAATATAGAACTAACTAACTGTGATACAAAACATTAAACTCAGGTGTACTGTGTTCAATATTTCAAAGATACAAAATGAAAGCAATTCACAACACAAATATATATCCAGAACAATCA
>Ga0209042_1001992_pt1 | contig 14324 bp, 13 predicted proteins | sample SaaInlV_200m_DNA_6_FD_184649 | JGI IMG/M metagenome (GOLD analysis project Ga0209042, IMG submission 184649) | Marine microbial communities from expanding oxygen minimum zones in the Saanich Inlet - SI037_S2LV_200m_DNA (SPAdes) (version 2) | ecosystem: Environmental > Aquatic > Marine >...
TGTAGCACACAACAAATCACCTAATAAAACCATTGAAGACATTTCTGCTTTCAAGAATGTTCAAGAGAGTGAGGTCAAGTTTCAGATAAGCTTAAAGACAAAGCTCTGGCAGGATGTTTTAGGCAAGGATATGGATCTGTGGTTTGGATATACCCAACAATCATTTTGGCAACTTTATAATTTTGATAACTCTGCTCCGTTTCGTGAAACCAATTATGAACCAGAACTACTGCTCAATTTTCGAATAGATTATAACCTTCTTGGTATGAAAGGTCGAATAATTAACCTGGGCTTCAATCATCAATCCAATGGCAGAACTGAACCGCTTTCAAGGAGCTGGAATCGAATAGTAGGAAATTTCGGTTTTGAAAAAAACAATTTTACTCTGTTTTTAAAAACCTGGTACCGTATTCCAGAAAGCAGAGAAGATGATGACAACCATGACCTTGAAGACTATATGGGGCCGGGTGAGATATGGGGGTATTATTTTTGGAAAAATCAAAGGGTTAGGTTGATGCTTCGTAATAACTTTCACTTTCATGAAAATCGAGGCGCCTTACAGCTTGATTGGAGTATTCCGGTAATTGAAAAAATAGGATTTCAGATACAGTATTTTAATGGTTACGGTGAAAGCCTTCTTGATTACAATCATCATGTCAATCGGATTGGAATTGGTTTTATTCTGACAGATTGGATTTAGGTTTCAGGCCTGAGAAAAGCCAAATTTATAAAAAGGAATAACAATGCAGGTAACAAAGCCGGGGAAAATTCAAGATGGATTATGGATGTTTGGGAGATACAGATCTTGCGTTCATATCATGAAAAACAAAAACGGATATATCCTTATTAACGGTGGCATGGGTTATATTTTAAAAGATGTCCTCAGGCAGATGGAGGAATTCGGCATTGATAAAAGAAAAATAAACAGTGCAATTATTCTTCATACACATTTTGATCATATAGGAATAATTCCCTATTTTAAGCATATTAACCCCGATCTAATTGTCTATGCTTCATTACATGCAAAAAATATCCTTAAAAAACCAAAGGCAATTGAAAGTATTAATACTTTTTCCCGTATGGCTGCTGAAAGGATGACAGACAAGGAGATGCGGTACAAAGAAGATTCGGTTGACTGGAGTACTGAAATTGAAATCGAGGTTGTCGTGAATAATGACATTATTGAAGCGGACCAGGCAACACTCCAGGTATATGAAACACCGGGGCACTCACTTTGCTCAATCAGTCTCTATTCACCTGAGTATAAGGCACTTTTCCCATCAGACGCCGGTGGTGTTTTGTCTGCACAAACATACACAGCATATGGAAACTCCAACTATACATTGTTTCAGCAAAGCCTGGAAAAAATGAAAGATTTAGATGTGAAATATCTGTGTTCAGATCATTATGGTTATGTGAAAGGAAAAAAGGCGGGAGTTTTTATAAATGAAGTAATTGAACTCGCAAAAAAACGCCGCTTTTTAATGGAAGAGATATATCTGAAAACAAGGAATCTCGATATGGCGGTTAAAGAGGCCACTGAAACTTTTAGTGACGAAAATACAGATAGCATAGTATCATCGGATGTATTTGAAGAGACATATAGGCAGATGATGGCGCATATTGCTGGAGAGCTTGATTAGAAACAATCTTAAAATAAATCTAAGTTCCAATTGTTGTATTAAAAAAGCAGATCAAAATGCTTATTACTAACTGTATACGCTGCTTTTTCACGCACTCTGCTTTGCCGGGAACCCTTTCTTTTTTGAAATAGCTTAAGGTTTCCAACTGCAAAGGGGCGGATCCCGTGATTTTTCCGTACAGCAACACATTTTTTAATTGGATGGGTTCAATTTTATATATTTGTGTCAGAATTAGGCCCAAGAGGTTTGAAATATATAATCAACTGAGGCAGCAGAGTCAGTGCAGCAATCAGGGCAATAAACATTGCAAGGCCGGTAAGCAGACCGAAGTAAATACTTGGAATAAAGCTGGACAGGGCGAGAATCGAAAACCCGATAATGATTGTCAGTGAAGTATAATACATTGCATGGCCGATACTTCCGTGACAGCGATGCATGGCTTTTATGTAATCCCCGTCGTTTTTAAATTCCTCTATAAACCTGTGAATATAGTGGATTGTATCATCTACGGCTATGCCGACGCTTATTGCGGCAATAGTTATTGTCATCATGTCAAGAGGGATATTCATCCACCCCATAAACCCGAGAACTACTCCTGTAGCAAGCAGGTTCGGAAAAATGGCTATAAGGGCTATCTTTAAAGACCTGAACAGAACCGTAAACATAAATAACAATGCAACAACTACTATTCCAAGTGTGAGAATCTGGGAGCTGAAAAGGCTTTGCAGCATATTGTTGTAAAGTACCAACATACCGGTTACATGAACATTTTCTTTCTTTAAACCAAGCTTTCCGGTTAGTTCCCGATGAATTTTTTTAAGAAGTTCATTCCTTTTTAATGTTTTTTCAGAATCTCTTACACGTATCGAAAAGCGAACCTGGTTGTTTTCCACCGAAACATAAGGGTTCATGACTATATTTTTGAATTTATCCGGAAGTTTAGTGTAAACAAGAGAAAGTTTGAAGTTGTCCAATGGCTTATTGTCATTCAGTTTCTCAGCTATCTGAAGCATAGTGCCCAGAGAAAGTACTTTTCCTGTTTCGGGAATTCTGTCCAGATATGTGTGTATCTTTTTGATCTGCTCCATTTTATCAGAGGTAAACCAGTATTTTTCTTCATTTTCCTTAGAATCAAATTCGTCGAACTCATCAAACTCATCATCTCCCATGTCATCTTCTGAATCTTTACCGGAAGTTATAATAGGAGAAGTTGTTTCTTCCGGGTCAAACTCGAAAATAACATCCAAAGGTGTGGTGCCGCCAAGATTCTGATCAATTACCTTCATACCCTGGTAAATTTCAGTCGTATGCTTGAAATAATCGATGAAACTGTTTTCAACTAAAAGTCTTGAAATACCGATTCCGCTTAATATCAGGATTACAATACTTACAACCATTATAAGATTACCATGGAATTCTGTAAATCTTGCCAGAATTTGAGTCAATGTAAACCTTGATTCTTTTCCGGTATTGGGTTTTCCCTTGCTAATAAGCAATAAACCTGCAGGGAAAAAAATAAATGTAAGAACAAGTGATACCGAAATACCTGAAATCATCATCCATCCAAAGGTTTTAACTGGTAAAATGTCGCTTGTAAGAAGTGAACCAAACCCTGCAATCGTAGTAAGTGCAGCGTAAATACAGGGTCTCGTCATAAAACGGACCGTATCAAGCACCAGCTCTCTTTGAGGTTTATCTGGATTATTTTTAAGAAGCTCTCTGTATCTTACAACAAGGTGGATTGTAATTGCCATGGTAATAATAATTTGTAGAGATATGAAGTTGGAAGATATTACCGTTACTTCCCATCCGAACGTTCCTAAAAAGCCGACCATGCACACAACAGAAAAAGCACAGCAAAATAAGGGAAGGATAACCCACCGAACCTGTTTAAAAATTATACCAAGAGTGATTATAAGAAAAAAAAGAACACCGAAACCGAATATTTTCAAATCACTTTTTATAAAGGTAATAAGATCATCGGCTATCATACTGATTCCACCAAGAAAAAGCTCAGCATCACCGCGATAGTTATCCATAAGTTGGCGAACCATGGCTATATTTTCATGTCTTTCGGATCTTATTTTGTCGCGGTATTGCTTGAACTCGGCCGAAACATTTCTGTATGCACTCTCTTCATCAGCTGTCAGTTTGCCTGTTTCACGAAGTTTTTCTCTGAAATGGTTTCGCTTGCTAAGCAATTCCGTGTAATGATCATCATTTGGAAGATTAATCTGCAGGGCGGTTGTCTTTAAATCGGGGCTTATAATAAGGTTATTATAAATGGGGCTGTTCCGGAATTCTTTTTTTGCGAGTTCTTTGTCAACGTCAGGAGACTCAAGTGTCCTGATATTACTTGTAAGTTCCTTGATAGGTACTGGTGGGCTCTCAAGCAGTGGTACATCGAGTATAGTGGTTACTGATGTCACAAAATCAAGTTTGTTTAAGTCATCTCTCAATTGTGCAAGATTTAATAGTACCTTGTCAGAAAAAAGGTCCTCTGCGGGCTTAAATGTTAACACAAGAAAATCATGTTCACCATACCTGGCATTTATTACCCGCGAATAACGCAGGTCTTTATCACTATCTAAGACAAGTGTTTCTGCAGATGCATCAAGTTTGAAATTTTTTGCCTGATACCCAAGAAATGAAATCATTATCAGAAGGCAAATAATAACAAATCCAGGTTTTTCAAGAATAGTTCTGTCGTAAAGTTTTGTTAGAAATGAATATAGCTTTGACATTTTTTTAGATAACTTTTTTATAAAATTTGCTAAATGACTTTCTTTGATTGTTATACGGATATCTGGTTACTTTAATACAGATTTTATTCACTTTCAGGCTTCTCTAGTTCTTTCATGAGGTTTTCAACGGTGCCTTTTTTTAATACCTCATCAAACTGAGTTTTGTATGTTTTAACAACGCTTACTCCCTCTACTTCAAGGTCATAAATTTTCCACAGCCCTTTAGATTTATAAAGTTTATATATCATATTAATTTTATTGTCTTTTGAAATGAGCTCAGTAGGAACCTGAACCTTTCTGCCTTCCTGGATCGGTTCACCATAATTTATGGATTCATTCGTATACATATTAAGTTTTTCCAGATAAGATGATTTCATACGATTTTCAAAAAGATCAACGAACCTTTTTTTATTATCTGATGAAAGTTTTTGCCAGTTTGTTTTTCCCATACTGAGCTTTGCAATCAGTCCAAAGTTAAAAACCGGGCTTACAATTCCTATTATTTTTTCATTGCTTTCTTCTTTTTTAAGATCTTCGTTTTGAAGAACTGATATGGCTGAATCAATTTTACTTTTAATCATCATTTTTGCATCATTTTTATCGTCAGCAAGTAAGGTATTACACATAAATAGAAAACAAAATATTATCAAAAATGTTTTTTTCATTTCCCTAATCCTTTATTTAATAAGAACTTCCCGATCTCTAATTGTTGATAGCCTTTACCGGTTGATGGCGTCGTAAAAAGTATCCAACTAATGTGTTGTAGCGTTTGGCCAGATGCTATTCATTGAGCATGAAGATTTTTACTTAGCCATCGGTTATATTTTTTTACGAGTTCATCATTACTTAATAACAACTGTTTTAATAGGAATTTATATATAAAAGTGTGTTGTCTGTCAAATGAATGAATTGTGGCATAGTAATTGTTATCAATTATCTGTTGATGGCATTTTAAAAAGTCTCCATCAACCGCTATACCTTGCATATGAAGATTTTTACTTAGCCATAGGTTATGCTTTTTGCGAGATCATCATTTATTGTATCAAACATTGACCAGTTCATTACAAAAATAATATGCTTTTTGATATCTTTCCATGAATCTGATATGAAGATTTATATTTTTACACCGGTTTTACTCTTTACGAGTTCATAAAATTTACCATTAATAACTATCATGAACAAGTATCTGGAACAAGTAACCGGCAGCAATAAACAAGGGACATAAACAGAAATGTAAAACAAGTAGTGAGGATAACCGCCATGCATTTTGATAAACCCGGTAAGGATAATACCGATAAAGCACTAAAACTTGCATACGAAAGAGGAAAAGATCTTGGGTTAAATGAAGTTGTTGTTGCTTCTACATCAGGTAATACCGCTTATAAAACTTTGGAAATATTCAAGGGCTTTAAAATTTCAGTTGTCACTTATCATTGTGGTTTTCTAGAGCCTTTTAAGAATGCAATGGAAGAAAGTGTAAAACATGACCTCCGGAAAAAGGTGCAGCTATAGTTGTAGCAACACATGCATTATCCGGAGTGGAAAGGTCTATATTTAAAAAATATAACGGGAGCTACCCCGCTCTTTTAATTGCAGACACTTTGCGGCTTTTCGGTCAAGGTGTAAAAGTTGCTGTAGAGATATCTATAATGGCTGCAGATGCCGGAATGTTAACAGGGAATGATATTATTTCTATTGGCGGATCAGGCAAAGGTGCTGATTCCGCAATTGTTTTAAAGCCTGCTAACCAGTCTGACCTTTTTGATATGAGAATCAGGGAAATTATGTGTAAACCACGAAATTTTTAATTAGCCATCGGTGATACTTTTTACGAGTTAATCAATAGTTTATGATGTCGTAAAAAGGCCCTATTTACTTTGTTATTGCGGTTTATCAGAAGTTCGATATGCTACATGAATGCCTTAACTCCTGATAAACCATTATGCCTTTTTATATATTATTATCAGTTTTTTTAATCGATAGCAGGAAAAATATGGATAAATCATGTGAAATGTGTAATATGCCGATAAAATCTGCTCAAAAGTATGAAGAGATTGAAAAAGAATTAATACCTGAAAAGGTATATGTTCATTCGGATTGTTATTGGAAGGCAAAGCTGATCGCATTTTTTGAAGGTGTCGGTATGCAGGAGATTAACGAATTAATTGAAAAAAAACCATCAGAATTAAAAATGATTGGTTCTTTTCTTGCTGATAAAATCAAGGAAAGTGTAGGACCGCGGGAAATATAAAACACCCTGTTTAGAACCCGATCTTCATTCGCAAAACCCTTCAAAGTGTTCACTATTCCTAATATTTTGCTAAATCATATTCAACTTGAATAGATGCGCTCCTTGTATATTTTTTCCGTTGCCTTTATTATGGAAGCCGTAATTATAATATCTCATCTTCATAAAGATCTAAAACCATTTCCTCATTCCATTTATGTGATCCATCAGTAGTTGCTAACCCTTCTTTGTTGAAACGGTCTGCGACTTCTCCGGCTGATAATTCAATAACCCCTATAAGTGTTGTGATTCGATTTATGATTTCCTGCAGACCGTTCTTTTGGTTAGTGCTAACGACATTCCTTTTTTCATGGCTTTGTTTTGCTGGCCCGGATGTTTTGTTAGTGCTAACGGGGGCGTTGTTGATTTCCGAATAGTTTTGATTGCTTTCTGTCTTCAAGTTTTCTTCATCAACAAAAGAACCTGTTGTATTACCATGCTTCATTATAATACTATTTACAATATCAGATAAAGAATTACCGGTTTTATCTCTTTCGGTGTTTAGTATTTCAGCCGCAGCCTTATCTATCACTATAGTAAATCTTTTCTTTCCGAATGCCTTTTGCTTGTCCTGCCATTTTTTTTGCCGTTCTTTTCCTGATATTGCCATGATAAAACCTGTTATGTTAGTGATAACGATTGTATGCCATGTTATCACTAACAATATTTTTATATTAAATCAATGATTTTTTTATATTTTGCAATTATGGCAGAGTAAGGTTTATGCCATAGTGAAAGGATTGTTCTTTTTTTCTTGCCCTACAGTTGATTTTGGAGACGGGCCGTAATCATGACCCGGCCAGATTATGGTTTCATCAGGAAGGGAGTATATTTTTTCATGGATTGATTCAATCAGGGTTTTATGGGAACCACCCGGCAGATCAGTTCTTCCCATAGACTCCACAAAAAGCGTATCACCGGTAAAAACATTTCCTTTAATATAAAGGCAAATGCTTCCGGGTGTATGTCCGGGAGTGTGAATTACTTTGATGGTTATTTCACCAATGTTAATATCATCACCATCTTCGAGGAGTACATCGGCTTCAGGTGATCCTTTTCCTCCAAAGATTCTTGAAAATGCTCCATGTAAAAACTTGCCAAGTTTTTTTCCATCTATCGAATGGATATAAAGTTTTGCACCGGTTGAAGCTATAAGAGAGGCGTTCCCTGATGTATGATCAGGATGATTGTGCGTGTTTATAACATGAGTTAGAGTAAAACCTTTTTTTTCTATTTCTTTTTGCAGCATGTTGGTTTGAAAGGCAGGGTCAATCAATGCACAAGTTTTTGTTGTGTCATCCCCTATAAGATAACAAAAGGTAGACATGTTTGACAGGTATATTTGTTTAATCTGCAATTGATTCAACCTCCTGTTTAAAGATTTCATATGATAACAAATATAATTTTAAGATTTTTTTAAAAGAAAATCAATTCATTGTTATCATTTTTCAAAGTGTTATTTAAAAATCTGAAAATACATGTTACTATAAAGGAAATAGTTTCTATAAAAGGAGGTACAATGCGAAAATACACATTAATATTTTTGATAGTTGCTTTTATATTTTCTTCTGGATGTTCTACTCGTTACAAGGCACAGCCCGTATCTTTCAAAATGCCGTCTTCATACGAGAATTCTGTAACATTTGGCAGTGTGGAGATTGGAGCTACGGCTTTTAGCGATATCGATGAGGCAAAAAAGGCTTTTGGCTTTGATATTAGGGGTGCTGGAATGCTGCCGGTGCAGATAGTCTTTGATAACCAGGGGAAATATTCATTAAAGATAATTCCGGAACAGACATTTCTTGAAGATGAAAAAGGAAACCTTTGGCCCATACTCAGCAGTAAAGTTGCTTATGAGAGAGCTACAAAATATGCCCAGACAAACAAAATCTTCAAGGAGGGCGCTTATCATGGTTTCTGGGGAGCAATGGCCGGAAGTATTATAGGCGCAGCTGTTGGAATAGTAACAGGTGAAAATGTAGGCGAAGCAGCAGGGAAAGGTGCGGCTATTGGTGCGGCCGCAGGAGCAACTATGGGAGGTGCTCAGGTATATGAATCTGATGAGCCCAGGAGAACCATAATTGGTGATCTTAAAGAAAAAGCACTTAAAAATAATGCTGTTAAGCCAAAGGTCCTTGCTAACGGGTTCCTGTTTTTTCCCGGCGAGGCGGAATCAGCAAATCTTCTTAGGCTACAGATTTTAGAAAAAGAAACAGGAAAAATTCATGTGTTGAAGCTGAAGCTTTAATGGCTTTGTAAAAAGTCCAATACCTGCGTTGCGCTGCACCCCTCGTCACTATGGCGTACGAAAGTACGCCTCATTCCTCGGGATTTGCGGCGCCTTGATCTTGAACTTTTTACTTTGCCATAACGGGTTGACTTTTTTACGAGTTCATCAGGTATTAAAAGAAGAGATAACGTCTGGCATTTAAAATAGTTATTCCGCAGCTAATTTTTAATGAATGACTGGCCCAGCGATACCACTCTATATGTGGTGAATAAAAATCCTTGTATTTATTATTTTAGAACCTGATTCCGACTTTAAGGCCGTACTGTGCGACCTGGCCAAGTGAAACTTCACCGTTGATAACCACAAGAGGAAAGGGAGATATCTGCAACCCAATAAGGGCCCTGTAGACTGTTTTATTAACATCATCTAATGCTATGAGTGGTGACTCTTCACTTCCGTCAATCATTATGGCGGATAATCCTGCGTAAGGTGTGATCATGAGGAATCCCTTACTGATAAGAACATCAAACTCTTTTGTGCTTAACTCTATATCATCAACGCCTTCGAGGCTGCTGTATGCCGCCCTTACACTTAGGGCCGGAGTTACAACGGTGCCTTCAAGGATTGCATATTTTGCTTCAAGTCCCCAGAGTTTAATATTTGAGTCCGGAACTGCAACATACATTGCGCCGATGTCGATGTTGAACGGCAGGCCTTTCTGCACATGGATTCTAGGTATAATTATGGAAGAAAAGGTATCATAGTCTTTTACTACTTTTTTCCAGTAAAGATCTCCATCGTGGAAATTGGTATAAACAACTTCGGTGGAAATATCAAATCCGGTTATTCCAAGCGGTTCAGCCGGCGCCATTGGATTAAAGGCTATTGCAACTCCTAATTCTTCAGTAAGGCTTTCAAGTTCGGACTGAAGTAAAGCTCCGAATATGTTTGTAATCTGGAAGTCTTTTGCGTAGGAAAATGAGGTGGATAACAAAAGAATTATTATAATTGCAAATAGTTTTTTCATACCAACCCCTTGAGTTTTTGATAATAATTATTAGTTTGATTAATTAAGGAAAATAAGGTAATTAAGCTTAAATAAATTTTTGGAAAGATTATCATGAGTAACGGGATTTGTAAACCCGATATTTATTACATCTTTTTCTCAATTAGCACTCACATGCAAACAGATTTATTGCTTGTTTTATCCTGACCGGTTTTCAATTCATGACAATTTTAACCGTCGAATATTCGGCAAAATCTATGAGACCGATAATTTTTAAGGAAAAAACTATTTATTTCGTAATTACGATATAAGAAATGCTATAGTTGATGGAGATTGATTTACAGGTATGGATTTTATTAACAGACTCATGATGGAAAAATATTATAAGAGAATTATTATATGGAAAAAACAGCAAAAATAATTATTGACGGTAAAACATATGAACTTCCAATAATTTTAGGATCTGAAGGTGAAAAGGCCATTGATATCAGAACGCTTCGCCAAAAAACAGGTTATATTACTTATGATCCCGGATATGGAAGTACAGGTAGTTGTAAAAGTTCCATCACCTATATGGATGGTGAAAAAGGAATTCTAAGGCATAGAGGTATTCCGATCGAAAAACTTGCAGCACATTCAACTTTTGTGGAAACATCATATCTTGTTATAAATGGCCAGCTTCCTAATGAAGATGAACTTGTAAATATTAGAGAAACGTTAAATGACAACTCTCTTGTACATGAAGATATGCAGATTTTCTTTCAGTCCTTTCCGCGAAATTCCCATCCAATGGGTATTTTATCTGCAATGGTAAATACCATGAGAAGTTTTTATCCTGATCTTGATACAACAGAAGAGGAAATTGACAAGACGATGATTCGACTTTTATCAAAAGTCAGAACCATGGCAGCTATGTCATACAAGATATCAAGAGGTCACAAGGTCGTATATCCCCGGTCTGACTATTCATATTGTGCAAACTTTCTTAATATGATGTTTGACAACCCGGTAAAACCATACAAAATTGATAGTGAACTGGTCAGGGCGTTAAATGTATTCTGGATTCTTCATGCTGATCATGAGCAGAACTGTTCTACATCTGCAGTAAGGGTTGTAGGAAGTGGAAGAGTTAATGTTTATGCTACAATTTCCGCAGGCATTGCAGCACTATGGGGGCCGCTGCACGGTGGAGCTAACCAGTCAGTTATTCATATGCTTATGGATATCCAGAAAAACGATGGAGATATTACAACTGCCATTAAAAAGGCAAAAGATAAAAATGATCCGTTCAGGCTTATGGGTTTCGGGCACAGGGTTTACAAAACCTACGATCCCAGGGCAAAAATTATGAAAAAATTGTGTCATAAACTTTTAAAGAGGTTGAAGATTGATGACCCTCTTCTTCATCTGGCAATGAAACTAGAGAAAGTGGCCCTCAAAGATGAGTATTTTGTGGATCACAACCTTTATCCGAATGTTGATTTTTACAGTGGGATTTTTCTCAGAACCATAGGAATTCCATTGAATATGTTTACTGTAATGTTTGCTATCGGGCGTCTTCCCGGGTGGATTTCCCAATGGAAAGAAAGCATGGATGATCCTCACTGGAGGATAAGCAGACCTCGTCAGATATATTCCGGAGAAACTAAAAGAGGCTATATACCACTATCCAAAAGATAAGAATTTAATAACTGCCAATAAAATAAATATAATAATAAAACCCGACCTGCAACAGGCCGGGTTTTTTGTTTTTCAAATCCGGGCAATGTGATATGAGAAGTGTATTAATTTCTGAATCATAAAAACGTTCACTTTTTACAGCGCCATTAATATTTTCATTTCAGTATAAATATGTCTGATATTAATCATTATATAGAAGTTGCTGTACCAATACCTGTATACAACACATTCACTTACAATATTCCTGAAAGCCTTTACACACCTGAAATTGTTGGGAAAAGAGCCCTTGTTCCCTTTGGGAATCGAAGGTTAACAGGATACATACTTGGAAATGCTGAATCAGGATATCCTTCCGGGGTTAAGGAAATTTTGGATGTCCTTGATGAGAAACCCCTTTTCCCCGAATCAATGGTTCCTTTTTTCAGGTGGATTGCAGATTATTACATTCATTCTGTTGGTGAAGTTGTTAAAGCGGCACTTCCTGGCGGTATTAACCTATTTGATTTAATAGAGATAGCTGTTACTCCGGAAGGTGAAAAACAATTGTGCGACTTTTCATTATCTCCCAGGGAAATGGAAGTTTTGAGTTACCTCAAAGATGGATTTTCAAGTTTGAAAACCCTTGAGAGAAAAACCGGCAGTGAAATCCCAAAATCATTAATCCATAAAATGGAAAGATCGGGATATATTGTTACAAAAAGATCTTTAAAAGGTAAGAATGTCGGGCCCAGAATGGAGCGTTTTGTAAAACTGCTTAGCCCTGATATTCCGATGAAAAGAAAATCCCTGAGAAGAGAAAAGGTAATTAGTATATTAAGATCCGAAGGAGAGGTTTCAGTAAAAAGGCTGAAGGAATCTGTTCCTAATGTTTCCGGACTAATAAAAACCATGAAGGAGGCAGGATCTATATCAACCCGGGAAAAAAGAGTATACCGAGATCCTTTCGGTGAATCAGTTGAGCCTGACACACCACCAATTCTAACTGAAGAACAGAACAATGTAATCTCTGAAATTACCGGTTCTCTTGGAAAAGGCTTTGCAACTTACATGCTGGCAGGTGTTACCGGAAGCGGGAAGACCGAAGTCTATATGAAAGTTGCTTTAGAAGCAATAAGGCTTGGTTATTCTGCACTTGTTCTTGTTCCTGAGATTGCCCTGATATCCCAGACCGAAAAGCGGTTCAGGGCTCGTTTTGGTGAAAAGGTTGCAGTTCTCCACAGCGGTCTTTCTTCAGGTGAGCGTTATGATCAGTGGGTACGTATAGTTGAAAAAGATGCTGTTATTGCAATAGGTGCCAGGTCGGCTATATTTGCTCCTTTGCAAAACATCGGTATTATCATTGTTGATGAAGAACATGACACCTCATATAAACAGGAGAGCAGTTTGCGTTATAACGCCAGGGACCTTGCAATTGTACGTGCAAAACAATCCGGCTGCTTAGCTCTTCTTGGTTCTGCTACTCCTTCGGTTCAATCAATATTTAATTCAGAAGGAGATAAATATATTCCTCTTTACATGAAAAAGCGTGTCAACATGCAGCCGCTTCCTGCTATAACTGTTGTGGATCTTAGAAAGTACAGAGATTCCTTGAAGGGTGCAAGGCGGTTTGTCACACCGGAACTCCTTGGAGCATTGAAGAAGACACTCGATCGTGGAGAGCAGGCGTTATTGTTTCTTAATCGAAGAGGTTTTGCAAATTATCCGGTATGCGCAGCCTGTGGTGAATCGTTGAAATGTAAAAACTGTGATATTTCACTTACTCTTCATAAACAAACAAACGCATTCAGGTGTCATTTCTGCGGATACACTAAGCCGTCTGTATCAAAATGCAGTGAATGCGGATCTCCCCAAATAAAAATGCTTGGATTTGGCACGGAGAAAATTGAGGAGGCTGTTAATAAGCTTTTTCCTGATGCACGTGTGGCAAGGCTTGATCATGATACTACCTCAAAAAAAGGTTCTCTTGTCAGGATATTAAAGGATTTGAAGAATAGAAAAATCGATGTTCTTGTGGGTACACAGATGATTGCCAAGGGGCATGATTTTCCTGATATAACACTTGTCGGGATAATCTGTGCAGATCTATCACTTAATTTTCCTGATTTCCGGGCTGGTGAAAGAACGTTTCAGATTCTTTCACAGGTGTCAGGTCGTGCAGGTCGCGGAGCTGTACCGGGAAAAGTGATTTTACAGACATATAATCCCGATCATTTCAGTATTATGGCTTCAATAAGTCAGGACTACAGAGAGTTTTTCAGTAAGGAGATAATATTTCGCAAGGCTTTGAATTTTCCGCCTTTTTCGAGGATAATCCAGCTTAAAATATCAGGCAGGGATAAGAATAAAACAAAGCTTCACGCACATGCTGTCGGAGAATTATGCAATAATTTGAAAACAAAATACAAAGATTTTCAAAAAACAATAGAGATTTTAGGACCGGTTGAGGCACCCCTTGTAAAAATAGCTAATCGCTACAGGTGGCAGATTTTATTAAAAGGCCCCGTGACAGGTCAGCTTCACAGATTTGCTGAAATACTTGTTTTAGAGAACAATTCACAAATTAATAATCCTCATGTCAGGCTGGCAGTTGATGTTGATCCATTTTTTATGATGTAGAATCTTATAGGGCTTGATGCCGAAAACAGGAAATGTTAAGGTTTTTAACCGTACATACAGATTTAATATTTTGATAGTTCATCAAAAGTTAACCTTTTAAAATATGGAAAGATTCTTA
>Ga0209042_1001993_pt1 | contig 14319 bp, 17 predicted proteins | sample SaaInlV_200m_DNA_6_FD_184649 | JGI IMG/M metagenome (GOLD analysis project Ga0209042, IMG submission 184649) | Marine microbial communities from expanding oxygen minimum zones in the Saanich Inlet - SI037_S2LV_200m_DNA (SPAdes) (version 2) | ecosystem: Environmental > Aquatic > Marine >...
AGCTTATTTACAGGCTTCTTTATTCAGCAACATAACAACGAATTCCTTATTTATGTTGGCGTTGTTATCTTCTTTTTTATTGTCCTATTGCTAAGCGATAAAAAGGTAACCTATCCATTAGATGTATTATGGGGATTAAGCATTTGGGCGTTTATGCATGTAGCAGGCGGTGGGATATTTTTGAATGGAGTAAAATTGTACGAAACCATGCTGGTGACTTTTTCCGAATCGTATAATATTTTTAGATACGATCAACTGGTGCATATAATAGGATTTGGGGTAGCAACATATTTAATGTATGTGCTGTTGAAGCCGCTGTTGAAAGAGGGAAAACTGGGGTGGGTACGGTTAGGGATTGTGGTGGTTATGGCTGGATTAGGAGTAGGTGCTTTTAACGAGATTGTAGAATTTACTTTAACGGTGATATTGCCAGAGACAGGAGTAGGGGGATATATAAATACCTCGCTTGATTTAGTAGCAGATGCTATCGGTGCGTTACTCGCGCTTTGGTATATTAAAATTCGTAATAAGTAGTGATAAAATAAATGTCTCACGAGATGAGCCATTTAAGAAAAAAGACTATTTTTCGTCATTCCGGACTTATCAGTTCTAAGAAAATTTTGGTCTTATCTCAGTTACATAAAAATGTCATCCTGAGTGATTAGCGAAGGATCTTCAATATATGACCTGTAAGGAAGATTCTTCGGCATTCGCCTGGCTCAATTCTCAGAATGACATTTCTTAGTAAAAATGGATCGCTATGCAAGATTTAACACAAGAGTCATTCGAAGAAGAGAAGTTTACAGACGTCGATTTCTCGAAGAAAGAATTAAAGAAAAAGTTTTTTGAAAAATGTGTTTTCAAGAAATGTGACTTTTCTGATTCCCAGCTTAAGGGTTCTCAATTTATTGAATGCACATTCGATAGCTGTAATTTTAGTTTAACAAAAGTGGTAGATGTCGAGTTTAGAGATGTTACATTTAAGAAATCTAAATTGATAGGTGTAGATTTTACCAAATGTAGCCAATCCTTTTTGCAATTATCATTTAACGATTCTTTGGTAGAGGACTGTAATTTTTCTAATCTTAAAATGCGCAAAACAGTATTTAAAGAATGCCAGCTAAAAGAATCTATGTTTATAGAATCAGATTTAAAAGAATCGAGCTTTGTTGATACCGATTGCGAAGATACGTTGTTTCATCATGCGAATTTAGAGAAGGTGAATTTTGTTGGCGCAAAAAACTATGCTATTAATTTAATGAATAATAAAACCAAAGGCGCACAGTTTTCTTTACCTGAGGCAGTATCACTCTTAAAAAAATTAGAAATCGTTATTAAAGAATAGTTATATGAAGAATCAAACAATTCTTACAAAAGGCCTACTGCATGCCGTAATTGCAGTTGTATATATTTCGTTTATTGCTCTTATCATGAGAAACGGAGACAGGTTATTTGGAGAGATGGGAGGCATTCTAAGCGCGATTACATTTTTGTCGCTGTTTGTTACCTCTGCGGCTGTTATGGGGGTGGTTGTTTTTGGAAAACCAATTCTTTGGTATCTTGATGGAAATAAAAAAGAGGCAGTATCGTTGCTGCTATATACCATAGGCTGGTTAATTGCTATTACAGGAATTTTTATTACTGTTTTGGCTGTGTAATAAATAAAAAATAATGGAATCATGTTAATATGTTTCCATTATTTTATTTGTGCATGAAATAAATCAGCGCTACACTGCGTATAGATAAAGATACCCTCAGAGCACGTTGCGCTCTTCTATGAATAAAAAAGCCTGCGAAGGTAAAACAGATGAGGAACTTGTAAAACTGACGTTGCAAGACAATCAGTATTTTTTATGTTTGATGCGTAATTACGAAGAAAAACTCATGCGCTATATTAAACGTATTTCGAATGCCTCAACAGAAGAGGCAGAAGATGTGTTGCAAGAAGTGTATATAAAGGTGTATCAAAATTTAAACGACTTCGACACCTCTCTGAAATTTTCTTCGTGGATATATCGTATTACCAGAAACGAGGTAATAAGCACCTTTAGAAAAAAAAGTTCCCGGCCACAAAGTTTTGGTGGCGAGGCAGCAGAAATCATTTTAGAGAAAATGGCATCTGATTTAGATACAAAGAAGGCAGTAGACACCGAATATTTACAAAAGAATATTTATACTATATTAGAGAAGATGGATATAAAATATAAAGAGGTGTTGGTGTTGAGGTATTTAGAAGAAAAAGACTACAACGAGATTTCGGATATTTTAAAGAAGCCAGTGGGAACCGTATCGACCTTGCTTAACCGCGCAAAAAAGAATTTTAAAAAGGAACTCGACAAGCACGAGATAACATTTTAACTATGACGCTTTCAGAAGACGTATTGAAAGAGATAAAAAAAGACCACATTACCCCCAAACCGCGATGGCAGTTTTTGGTAAAAGATTGCTGTGTGTGGGTGCTTGGGGTAGTGTCGGTTTTTGTTGGCAGCCTGGCTTTTGCGGTAATGCTCTCCATGCTTATAAATAACGATTGGGATTTGTATTCGTTATTAAACGGCGGGGCAATCGGGCTTATTATTGCAACGCTGCCATATTTCTGGATTATATTGATCCTTCTGTTTGCGCTGCTTATTCAACATAATCTTAAACACACTAAAAAAGGCTACAAGTATTCGCCAGTTTTGTTAATTGCCGGCGGGATTTTAATAAGCGGAATAGTAGGGACGTTTTTATATAATATTGGAGCAGGGGTAGCAATAGACGATGTATTGCTGCAAAACGTTCCAGTGTATAGCCAGATAGGAAACCGCAGAGCCAGCATTTGGAATCCGGAGAAAGGAAGATTAAGTGGCGTAATAGTCTCGGTAGACCAAGAAGGATTGTTTTTGCTAGAAGATTTCTCTCGCCAGGAATGGCAGGTGCTTGGTGAATATACTATTCCAGACTCGTTTCCGCTCATAATTCAGAGAGGCAATAAAGTCCGAATGCTTGGCGATAGATTAAACGAGTTTACGTTCGAGGCGTATCATGTAATGCCGTGGATGATAGATACTCGTTTTCAGAAGGCAGGAATGCATATGCAGATTATTCGATAATGAAAGAAAGTTTTAAGGGGCGCGTATGAACAAGCGAGGATAGCTACTCCGTTACAATTTAATTAATAATACAATATATATGAATACACCAAAGAAATCTCAACATAAAACAATTGCAGCGCTCGCAATTTTAGCACTTGCGCTTACGGCAGGTGTTGGCTCAACATTCGCAGCAAGAAATGGTGGCGGGTTTGGCGATAAAGTTTCGTTCTTTAAGGGTGGGCATCATCAGAATTACGAAAATCACGAACAAGCTCGCGCGGCTGTAGAGGCTGGTGATTATACCGCCTGGGTAGAGGCCGTAGGAGAAGCTCCGTTCGCAAAAAAAGTTACCGAGGAGAATTTTAGTGAATTTACACAGCTTCATGCGCTTATGGAAGAAGGCAATTGGGAAGAAGTAAAAGCATTACGCAAAGAGCTTGGAATTGGGCTTGGCGGAGAACGAACGTTTCATAAAATGAAATTTAGCAAAGAAGGCCACGAAGAAATGATGGCAGCATTAGATAATAGAGATTACGAAGCCTGGGTAGAGGCAGCAGCCGACAGCCCTAAAGCAGAGGGCGTAACCGCAGAAAACTTTGATAGATTTGTAGATATGCATGAGTTATTTAAAGCAGGCGATAAAGAAGAAGGAATGAAGATTGCAGAAGAGCTTGGTTTAACAGAGCTTTGGAAAGCACAGAAAGATGGGCACCGCTTCATGAGGTTGAAGCATAATCGTTAAAGGCTATTTGTTCATAGACCTAAACAAAAAACAGGCCGTAGTGGCCTGTTTTTTGTTTGTTATTAAAGGTTTATTTCTATCGAAACAGGGCAATGGTCAGAGCCGAGGACTTTAGAGTGAATTTTTGCTCCAGTCAGATTTTTTGTCAGCTCCTTATCTGCAAAAAAGTAATCTATCCGCCAACCAACATTACGGTCTCGGGCTCTCGATTTCATATCCCAATAGCTATAAGCGTCTTTTTTGTTGGGATAAAAATGCCGAAACGTATCTAGCCAATTATTTTTAACTACTTTATCTAACCATGCCCTTTCTTCTGGTAAAAACCCGGTGTTCTTTTGGTTCTCTTTTGGGCGAGCTAAATCTACCTCTGTGTGCGCGGTATTAACATCCCCACAAAAAATAATTTTGTTTCCTTTTTTACGAAGAGAATTTATATATTTTAAGAAAGCATCGTAGTATTCCATTTTAAACTGTAATCTTTCTGGTCCCATCCCTCCATTTGGGAAATAGCAGTTTACTAACACAAAATTTTTATAATACGCAGTAATTAATCTTCCTTCTTGGTCAAATTTGGGCCGGCCCATTCCAGTTTGTATATCTACGGGTTCTTCTTTGGTGTAGATAGCTGTTCCACTATAGCCTTTTCGCTTTTTAGAGGCATTAAAATAAGATGTATATCCAGGAATATTTCTTAAAGAATCTGAAAGCTGGTCTGCCTCTGCTTTTGTTTCTTGAATAGCCAAAACACTCGGCTTTGCTTTTTGTACCCAGTCGATAATACCTTTTTTTTCTGCTGCCCGAATGCCGTTTACATTCCAGGAGTAAAGCGTCTGTTTTTTCATACGTTCCGATTATATCATTACACCCTCCAAAAACAAAATAACCCCTCTCGGGATTACTTCGTTAAACTATTTCGTTTCCTTATACCAGGTGTGAAGTCTGGCGACAGGATTGTGTTTCTTAAGTCTAAGACGTTCTTTAAGCGTTCGTTTATTCTTTCGAGAATAGATAATATGGCCTTTGCCTACGCCCTTTTCGTCGCCTTCGGACTCGAGTTTTATAAGATTATCTTGTGACATATCTTTGCTTTATTAGTGGTAAACAAAAACAACTATACCAGATATGTAATTTAAAATCAAGGGCTTTGTTTTGATGACAAAAAGATTTGGTTTCGCTATACTTATCCTACGCTATGAGCGCAAAACTCAACAAAGATCTTACAATCGTAATCCCTGCAAAGAACGAAGAGCATTTTATTGGCCGGCTTTTAGATTCCTTGCTTGCGCAGGATTATTCTCATATAAAACGTACGCATATTGTAGTTGCAGATGCTGCTTCTGTCGATAATACCCGACGGGTGATAAAGAGCTATTCCGAGCGATTATGCATAAGTATTGTAGAGGGAGGGCTGCCGCCAGTTGGAAGAAACGCCGGTGCACGGTTGGCAAAAAGTAGGTATATATTGTTTCTCGATGCCGATATAGAACTAAAGAATAAAGCGTTAATTTCGAATGTGTTAAAGAAGATGAAACGCAAACGTCTCGATTGCGCTACCACCAATATTTGGGCTCGCGACGGCGGCACCTTAGATAACGTGTTTTATGGGATGGGGAATGTTGCACAGTATTTATCTCGGTATATGCTTCCATATGCCTCAGGAATGTTTATGATGTTCGACCGCGGAAAGTTTGAGGAGCTTGGTGGCTTTAACGAGGCGCATTTATACGCAGAAGATTACAGACTTACAAAAAAGGTAAAACGCAAAAAATTTGGTATTATAAACAAAGGGCATATTGTAACCAGTAACCGAAGGTTTAAAAAAACAGGTTACGCAACCATTGCCAAACGCCATATAGAAAGCATTTTTCATTCGTTTGACGATGATTATTATTCAGATGCTAAGCATCTTTCCTATTGGGAAGATTAAATTATATGAGAAGAGGTTTAGAGAATAAATTACACGCATTTGGAGATATCGCAAAAAGATCTACCGAGCTAAAAAAGAAAAAAGAAATAGATTTCGACCAAGCAGAATGGGATGAAGTGGAAGATGAGTATGCTGCCGCCATGGATAAAGCTACTGGCGGAAGAGAGTTGTCATTAGACGCCCAGCAGCAGGTGTTTTTTTGGCAAGCAGTAAAGCAGAATATAATGGATGAGTTGCGAAGTGATCTTCGTAATGTGGACAAGATTAAGGCTCCAGAAGGAGCCAGGCGGGTAGAGAAGCAGGGAGATGAGTATGTTGTTGACGGTGAATCAGTTTCTCTTGGCGCTATTATGACAGATGGAAGTTGGGGGATAGATTATTCTTTTGATGCAGGCTCTGTCCCTAAGGTTGTGAGAAAAAAATATTTAGTAGAGGAAGCAAGAAGAAGGCTGCAAGATCTTTTAGACCAGCAAATTATCGCAGATGAAATGGATAGGGGGTACAATGCGCCAACGTACGATATTATTAAGCAAGACAAAGAAAGAAGAGTTGAAAAACCTGGATTGATAGCAGAAAAGATGGTTGAGATTTTTTTAAAGAAATTAACATACGATTATGGCGTAGATTTTGATGTAGAAACTGCAGATGTGTATCAAGATGTAGAGCAAAAGCTAGATTTTATTATTCGTAGAAAATCTCGAGCTCGAGGCGTTGAAGTTTCTGCGAGAGAAGGAGAAGAAGCCGAGCGGCTTGGAGTTCAATTTACCATTGACCAAACTCAAGCAAAGCGCACTGCTAAATTAAAACAAATTGATAGAACAAAAAATCAATTTCGAAGAAGTGGTGATCACCCGGTTGATGACATTGTATTAGTGAGTGTTCCTTTGGATGGTGTTAAAAGAATTTTTGATAAATGGAAACGAACACAAGCATCTGGCGGGCCAGATGAGTTATGGGACATTAAAACAAAAGAGAGGATATTTAGAGGAGTAATGGAAGGAGTTTTAACTGTAGAAGAAATAGACCAGCAATGGGAAATGATTAGTAGCTAGTGAGGGCAAAGCAAAGAAGTCAGTGTTTATAGAGCGTTGACTTTTTTGTTTGTTTGTGGGAAGGTTTTTTTAGCTACGTAACTCTCATATCGTACGTGAACGGAGATACGCATGTTCTTTCGCAGGTTTCTCGTCGCCGCGACAATAGTCGTTCTCGCAGTCGGATCGGCGTACGCTACCAGTCCGGCCGTCAACTCAGATCAAGACAACTGGTTTCACACCGCGTTCCTCAACGGAGTCGATTCAGAAGGAGTGGTAAGGGGCTTTACGGCTCACCTCGATCTGATTCCGTCGCTCGACCCGTATAACACCCCTTCCGTGGTGTTCCAGAACGAAGCTGGCGATACGGTCGAAGCAACTGTCGAATTTCAGACGGAGTTTCTTTCCGGTGGAGATATGCGCCGGCTCAGAAGGCTAACGCTTCGGGTCAGCGCCAGCGAAGAGTACGTTTTTGAGCGTACGGTTTCCTTCATCGGGAAGAGAGAGGAAGGTGCAGGCCTGCTCGTCTATTCTGTTAATGTAGAAGACAACTGGCAGGAGAGATCCCGAGTTCTAGAGGTGTCGTGGATGAACGACATTCGGTCCATCGACCCTTGGGTACGGATGCAGTTTAAGGAAGTCGAGCTCCAGCTCGTCTCTCTTGTCGCCATTGGAGAGCTCCAGACGCTTCTTAATGAAGTAAGAAGCGGCCCTGTTGAATACAATGAACTCCCTCCGCTCTATGAACTCACTGGTGGCATCTTTGATACTGGGAGGCTTCCCGAGCGTAGCGATTTTTCGTTGGTCGTTGAGACAATAGATCCACGTCCTGAGCCAGGAACGGCGAACCGGCATCTGTACCCTCTTGACAGGAACTCAACAATCAACAAGAACATTGGATGCTCCACTGGTCTTGTGAGGGTCTTTCGGTATTACGAGTACACATGGGGACCTTACCACCGGACACAGGTTGTCAGCGTTCATATGAGGTTGGCTACTCTCATAGAGCTTGACTTTCGGTTTGCAGCCGAGGAGATCATGAGAAAGGATATAGACCTGTATCCCGCGCAACCTTCGTTCTACTCCATGAGCGATGCCTACTGTCCCAGAGGAGATATCATTCTCGAGCTTGCGCTCGCTGTGGTGCAATCAGGGCTTGATCGCCAGAACGAATAGAGCTGAGCCAACCCCAGCTCGAACGGCACTATCGCCGTCAACACGAAACCCTTTTAGCCGCCGTTAACGTTGCAAAACGTAAACAGGCGGCTTTCTCTTTGTCAAATTATGGCTGTGGAAAGTTGATTGATTTTCCACCCCCTTTATGCCACAATATATGGGCTAGTATATAACTTATTTTATATGTCCGTATTCAAAAAATGCTTTCTATTTGCGTTTATTTTTGTATTGATAATGCCGTTTCCAGCGGCTGTTTTTGCTCAGGAGCCGGTTTTTATAGACGGAGCTGAATATCCAGAAAACACCACGGTTACAGAAGAAGGAGATATTATAGATGAAGAAGGCGAAGTATTAGGCCAAATTATTCTTCCTATAGAGGTAGATGCTGGAGGCACTCGTGTAGAGCTCGTAAATTCTGAGGTGTATTTTTCTGCTGAAAACTCCACCGTGCCAGTACGGCGCGAGAATTTAGAATATGTCTGGGATTTTGGAGACGAAAACAGAGCCTTCGGAAAAACTGCGGCACATAGCTATAAAAAAACCGGCGACTACACAGTAACACTTTTTATTAACGACCTCGATTTAAATACTCAAGACACCGCACAAGTAAAAGTAAGCATAATGGAGGAGGCAATTTTCCTTATTCATTCCGACGACATCCCTCAGGAAGAGCTATTGTCGTTTGTTTCTTTTTCTCAGAAAAGCGATTTTTTGGTGTATCAATTAGTAGTGCCAAACGAAGGCTCAGATTTTGTAGCAGAAAATAATCTCGCTAACCAAATGCTAGAAAGAGCTTCAGAAATTAAACGCTCGAAGGCTTTAATTGTTTGGACAAAAGGAACAACAGGTATTAACGCCCTCCAGCGGTTTGGGCAGACAGCAAAAAGTTTAGGAGATTTTTCTAAAAAAGGAGTTGTTATTATAGATGAAAGCCAATCGAATATTGTCGCATTGCTGGCTCAGCCAGTATACGATTTATTAACCCCGCAATATGTGTTGCTTGCGCCTTCGAATCTTATCCACCAAATAGTGAGAGATACAAAGAACGATGCTGTTATAGAAAATGTACAAAGAAGTGGGGAGAAATTCCGTATTCTTGGAATTCACTCCAGGAGAGATGTCAGCCATTTAACGCCATGGAATTTTCTTTCGGTGTTTATTAATTCGCTGGTGAATCGTGGCGTATCTGTAGATACGGTATTTCTTATCCTTATCCTGCCGATTATCGCGACCTTAATGGCGTTTTCTCGTCAGTTTATTGGTATTAAAACATTTGGTATCTATATTCCAACCATTTTGGCAATTACGCTCGCTACTACTGGTTTATACGAAGGGCTTATTACGCTGGCTGTTATTCTTGCTGTCGGAACCGTAATGAGGATTCAGTTTAAAAAATTACGGCTTATGTATTTGCCGCGTGTAGCTATTGTGCTTACTACTGTAAGTTTTGCGGCGCTTATTCTGTTGTTTGTAAGCACCTTCATGCCGACTTTGAATTTGTTGGTGGTGTCTATTTTCCCGATTTTAATTTTGATTGTGCTGGTTGAGGAATTTGTAAAAGTTCAAATGGAAGAAGGTACCAAACATGCGTTTGTTATTACGTTAGAGACCATCGCAATTTCTGTTGTTGGGTATTATATTATTGAATGGTCATTCTTAAGAGATCTTATATTAAGCTATCCAGAAATTGTTTTAACGACAATTTTTATTAATGTACTTCTTGGTAAATGGCATGGCCTCAGATTACTAGAGTATTACAGATTTAGAGAGGTTATTTCTACACTGGCTTCTCCAAAAGCTATTCCTAAAAAAGAAAGAGAAGACCGCGAAGAATAGAATAAATGTATGAAAATTCTCGATTTTGCAAAAGCACGACAAGTTATGCTGGGAATGAATTCCCGGAATATTGAGTTTTTGCGACCTCATAATAAAAAAAAGGCAGTCTATATTGCAGATAGCAAATTGCTTACAAAAAAACATCTCGAAGAGGCAGATATTCCAACAGCAAAAGTGTATACGATTATTGCAACAAAGAAAGATTTAGATGCCGTCGATTTTACCAAACTGCCGGATAGTTTTGTGGTAAAACCAAATAGGGGATTTGGTGGTGAAGGGATTTTAATTACCTACGCCCGTGACAAAAACGGTGAATGGATAAACTCGAATGGCGATCCTGTTGGCTTGGTACGAATAAAAGCTCATATCCAAGATATTCTCGACGGCCAGTTTTCGCTTTCCAACACCCCAGACGTAGCCTATATAGAAGAACGGCTTTCCAACGACCCGTTATTTAAAGCTATAGCCTATAAAGGTGTGCCAGATATTCGGGTGGTGGTGTATAATATGGTTCCTATAATGGCAATGCTTCGCCTGCCAACAAAAGATTCTCAGGGGAAAGCAAATTTGCATACCGGAGGTATTGGGTTAGGTATAGATATTGCAACCGGCAAAACAACACACGCTATTCAGTACGATAAATATATTACGCTCCCTGGCGATAAAAAGGTTATCGAAGGATTTAAAATCCCAAATTGGGACGATATTTTAGAGCTTTCTATCCGTGCACAAAAAGCAAGCAAACTTGGGTACCTGGGGGTAGATATTGTGCTGGCAAAAGATAAAGGCCCGGTGGTGTTAGAAGTAAACGCTCGCCCGGGGCTTTCTATTCAGATAGCAAATAGAGCTGGCCTTAAAGATAGACTACGAAGAGTTCGAGGACTCGAAGTAGAAGACGCAAGCCAGGGGATTCGGATTTCGAAAGAGTTGTTTGCAGAGCACCAACCAAAGAAAAAAGAAGAGAAAGAAGAAAAACAGGTTTTAAAAACAATAGAGACCGTGTACGTGTACGATGTAAAAGAAGAAGATAGGATAAAAGTAGAAGCACGGGTAGATTCTGGCGCGCAATCGAGTTCCTTAGATGTTGATATAGTAAAAAAGCTTGGGTATGATCATGTGTTAGAGGTAATAGAAAATAATAAAGGCCTTCAGACTAAAATGAAAAAACTCGAAGCCAGAAAACTCGAAAAAAGACTTCGAAAGAAATTAACAAAATTTAAAGATATTAAAGACGTTCAGGCAGTGCATTCTGCGAGCGGTTCTACGGTCCGAGTGCTTATTCCACTAACCATAAAAATTAAAAATAAAAAACTCAAAGTTCATGCGGCAGTAATAGACCGAAGCCATATGAAATACCCAATGATTATTGGCCGAACAAATTTGAAAGGCTTTTTAATAGACCCAGAAGACGAAAAAGAATCGTCTGCAAAAGCTGCTAAGTAATATGGACACAGAATATATATTAAAAAATGGAGAGAAAGTTGTAATCCGCCCGCTTGAAGATACAAAAGAAGATACGACGGCAATGCTTGAATTTATAAACAGTATTCGTGCAGAAGATGCCAAACTTTCTAATTTTGGTCCACCATTGACCTTTGAGCAAGAATCCGCCTGGTTGAGAGATATCGTCGATCAGTCGAAGGACGGAAAAAAATTATACTACGCGGCCTTTGATGAAAAAAGAGCAATTGCTGTAATCGGGATCACAAAGAAAGGGGATAGGTCCATGCATGTTGGGGTGTTTGGTATTTCAATCGATAAGAAATATAGAGGAAAAGGACTTGGCGCATATTTAATGGAGAATATACTAAAGGAATCAGCAAGAGCTTTAACTATTACCCATGTAGAGCTAGTCTGCTTTGCGAACAACACTCCAGCATATAAGCTGTATAAAAAAATGGGGTTTCAAGAGGTTGGCAGAATTCCAGAGAAAATTTTATATAGAGGAGATTTAATCGACGAAATTATAATGATAAAAAGACTATGAATGTTCGTTATTCAGATAAAAAAAGACTTGTGCGTTGCGACAACGGCCGTGTTCTTGCTGGAGTTTGCTGTGGCCTAGCAAAATATTTTAATGTCGATGTTGTGATTATTCGTTTAATTGCAATCTTTTTGTTGCTGCCAGGTGGCCTGCCAGGAATAGTGCCATACCTTATTTTATGGATTGTTACTCCAAGCGAGCATCCACAGGTTGAATCAAACCCGCATTCGAGCTAAGCTTTCTTAAGGCCTATAAAAATTTCTATGCAATCCTTAGATACATTAAGATCAACGCTCAGTACCTCCAAGGTTTTTAACGATCAAGATATCGAAAATTTTATTCGATTTTTAAACGACCAACCAGAAGACATACGAGCGAATGTTATAGAACTTCTTTCGATGGACTCAAAAGAAACAGTCGAACGCCTCGATCGTACTGGCGGGAAACTTTCTCGTGCCATAAAAGCAGGAAACGAAGAAAGAATAGAAAAATACACCAAAGAACTTCTTGAGAAAATTGATGAAAGCGAAAGTATACTTGCAGATGAACACAAAATAGATGATATTCAAGAAAGCATTAAAAGTTTGTAATATTTTTTATGCGGTTAAGAAAAGAACAACTATCTCCTCAAGAAGTAAAACGGAGTGCAACTCCAGATAAAGAAGTTCAAACGAAACCTGAAGTAGAATTTGCTTCAGTATCGTTTGATAATGTAGAAGGAATGTCAAAAGAAGATTCGCAAGAATATAATGCAGAAGTTTTAGATTGCATAGCGTCTGTTGAGCGTGTGTTAGCGCTACCTGAAGATGATAAAACTCCAGCAGAAGAAAGAGCGAGTATTATTCGAAGTGATATTGCTACTCTCGAAGAAATTAAGGGCGTGATTGCAGGCGAAGGACGAGAGGATGTTGTAGCTCAGATAGACCAGCTTCTTGCACAAATAAAAGAAAATAAATCTGTTCAAAGTCTTCTAGAGTCTCCTGAACTTTCTGTTGTCGGTGGTGGAAAAGAACCTCATGAGAAATTTTTAGAGACATTAAAAGATGCAAAGAGTGGTGGTGCATATAATTCGCTTGCAAGGGGGCTGGTTGAGAGAATTAGAAATATGAAATCCTTAGAAGACCGTGAAGCTGCTCGTAGAGTCTTAGAAGCGTTAGTTGTTGCCGGGTGTGTAGTAATTATATTTGGAGATGGTGTTGTGAGTGATGCGTTGTATGATACTGGAGTAATGGAACAGAGCGAAGATAATTCTAATGAAGCATCCGAGGATACTACAGGCGCTACCGCAGGAGAAGCTCAGGGGTTGACTGATAAAGACAAAGAAGCTCGATGGAAAAAACCACTAGGAGAAGATACCAAAGTTGTAAAAAAAAGATGGTGGCAAAAAAAATAGTTTAAGTTTTTTGAAGATACTACGGTAATATTATTGTTAATGCTTTATGAATACTAAAAAATCAGAAGAAAATAATAACAAGAAGGGTATTACCACTCGAGAAGAAGATTATTCTCAGTGGTATTTAGATGTTATCAGGGAAGCCGAGTTAGCAGAAAATGCTCCTGTTCGTGGTTGTATGATAATAAAACCTCATGGATATGCTTTATGGGAAAATATTCGTAATGAATTAGATATCAAATTTAAAGAAACAGGGGTTGCGAACGCATACTTCCCACTTCTTATCCCTCAGAGCTTTTTAGAAAAAGAGGCCGATCATGTTGAAGGCTTTGCTCCAGAGCTTGCGGTGGTTACCCATGCTGGTGGAAAAAAATTAGACGAACCATGTGTTATCCGTCCTACATCGGAAACTATTATTTACGATGCATTTTCACGTTGGGTTCAATCGTATAGAGATTTACCGCTCTTATTAAACCAATGGGCAAATGTTGTTCGCTGGGAATTACGAACTCGTCCGTTTTTAAGAACTACCGAATTTCTGTGGCAAGAGGGCCACACTGCCCATGCTGCCGAAAAAGAAGCAGAAGACCGATGTAGAACAATGCTTAATGTGTACCAATATGTTGCAGAAGAGAAATGCGCTGTGCCCGTTATTCCAGGAGAAAAAAGCGCTTCGGAAAGATTTGCCGGTGCACAGCAAACCCTAACAATAGAAGCAATGATGCAAGATGGAAAGGCTCTTCAGTCTGGGACTTCGCATGTTTTGGGGGAAGGGTTTTCTAAAGGTTTCGATGTAACCTATTTAGATAAAGAAGGAAAAGAGCAATATGCATGGATGACAAGCTGGGGATTAAGTACTAGGATTATTGGTGGGATTATTATGGTTCATAGCGACGATAAAGGTTTGGTTATTCCTCCACGAATTTCTCCTATTCAGGCAATTATAGTTCCTATCTGGAAAACAGACGAAGAGAAGGTTTCCGTCTTTGCAAAAGCAAGGGAACTTCAAGAAAAAGGCAAAGAAGCAGGCTTGTTAGTACAGGTAGACACCTCAGACGAAGCCCGACCTGGACCAAAATTCTTTGAGTGGGAAAAGAAAGGTATTCCTTTGCGTATAGAGCTTGGGCCAAAAGATATGGCAGCTGGAACTGTG
>Ga0209042_1002016_pt1 | contig 14215 bp, 13 predicted proteins | sample SaaInlV_200m_DNA_6_FD_184649 | JGI IMG/M metagenome (GOLD analysis project Ga0209042, IMG submission 184649) | Marine microbial communities from expanding oxygen minimum zones in the Saanich Inlet - SI037_S2LV_200m_DNA (SPAdes) (version 2) | ecosystem: Environmental > Aquatic > Marine >...
AATTTAACAGATGCTATTAATTTGATGTTTGAAGAAAGACGTGCAAGTCAGAAATCAAATAAAAAAAACATAGTAAAAGATTTGATTACGCAAACGCTTAGTTTTAGCCTATAGTGAAAAGAAACAGATTCATTAAATAACTTGCACAAAACGCCTGTATCATCCTTAGAGAATGAGGAAAGCATTCCCTGTATAAGAATTCAAAAACGGGAGAAATATCAACTGTTCCAAGACACCCAGATATTAAAGAAAATCTCTGTCGGAAAATATGCAAAGATTTAAGTATTCCTGATATTTTAAAGAACCAATAATATCTACACGACCAATTGAATAATTAGTACTCAGGGAATTTTAATTTGGATCATTTATCCTAAGTTCTTGCATCAATGTGAGCAAAATACGCTTACCCGTATCTTTTGCTTCAAACCATATTTCATTAGTTTAAATGTCAAAAAGATTTTTTGAATAACTCTTTAGCCCTAATACTTTAATGTAAACATCCATTACATCTTCCTCGCTTGTACACTGTTGAAGTTTTTGATAAAAGTCATCTCTTCGAATTATTGAGCTATATGAAAATCAAAACAACCAATTAGTTCCAATATACAAACCACTTTTGCCATCTTGTTTGTTAGCTGCCATACCATAGTTGATCGCTAAAACAAAATTCTCATTGAGTGCAATATGCAAACCACAGCCATAGGTAAAATGGAAAGTTTCGTCATTTCCTGAAAAATAGTCTGTTAATGACTCTCCGGGATCTAATTGAACCAAAGTTTGATCAACATCAATTGGATCAATCACCCGACCAATATCCACAAATGGATTCAAGGCAATATATAGATTTTGTTTTCCCACAACTGTGCGAATGACTTTCCATCTGAACTCAAAATTTCCATAGGCAATATCATTTCCAACTACGCGGTTTCTCATGATTCCCCTCAGGGATTTTGCACCTCCAAGTCCTTCAGTAATAACAGAAGGAGAATAACTACTGATTAGTAAAGTTTGTAAATAAAATGGAGCTTCCCCTTGAATTGTTCCTTGATAGCCTAATCGATAAACAAAGCTCAACCTGTTTTTTATAAGCGTAAAATATTGCCGATGCGTAAACACAAATTTTGTGAATGAACTTTCTTTGTTTCCCAAAAAAGAAGGTGCAGTCAATAATAAGGCTTCAGTCCATATACCTTTGCCCGGATTGGCTTCAATATCGCGCGTATCCCAAATTAATCCAGCTTTTAGAAACTGACTATGTCCTCCATCAGCTTCATCAGCAGAAATCAGTCCCCAGCTGACATATTTATCAAATAGCGATTCGGTATGGGGTAACATATCAACACTATCCTTGCCTTTATTCAGTCGGTCGATATCTACTGTGCTGATGTTAAAATTATAAAACGCAAATCCGCCAAGCCAACGCAACTTATCTGGAATAATATATCCTTGGAAATCAGCATAAAAGCGAACCATTTTACGAGCGTGTCTGTAATACATTCTGGAAACATAATCTGTTTCGCCTTCGGTTTGCAAATTGGGATTAAAGTTAACTTCTGCCCCATTGAATCCATAGAAATCCAATCCCTGCTCAGTCAAATAACTTAAATCACCAGTTACTCTAATTTTTTTCTTTGGAAACATATGTTCTGAATCGAAAAACAATTGATTAACACCACTTCCTTTTGTAGTTCTTGAAATTTCAAGGTAAATAGACTGTAAATAATCAGGATAGGTGGAACCATCTCCAAAATTGTAGAAGTTTATTAATCCACCATATTTAAAGCCTAAGTCTGTATCAAAAGCAACGGCAGGTAGTAATCCAAATGTCCAACCCGTTTTTATTTTCTCCGATTCTTCGCTCTTCTTTTTGTCTTCTTTATCCTCTTGAGCATAGCTCATTGTGGAAAGAGTGAAAAGTAGGATCATAATTAGTGTAAAGATCTTTTTCATAAGGTTTATTTTTAGAATCATTAAATCGATTTATGGTTAAAAACGTTATAGCTTGTCATTTCTTTGATAGTCTTTCTTCTCTTATCTCTCAATTTGTATCCTTCTGCGGCATAACCTAAGGTAATAACCAAAGCAATATCAAAATTAACAGGAACTCTTAGCGTTTTTCTTATTTTCTTTTCATTAAACCAACCAAGCATACAGCTTCCTAATCCTAATTCTGCAGCTTGCAAACAAATATGTTCGGCCACAATGCCAATATCATAGAGTGGGAATTCTCTTGATTTAATACGCCCTCCTATTTGGGTAATTATCTTTGACTTGGTTTTAACAATAACCATTAGTAATGGTGCCTGAACAGCAAATTTATTGAATGGAATCAATTTACTAAAAGTGGCTTTTGCAACTTTATCTTTGAGAATTGGATCACTGACAACTATAAAATGCCATGGTTGCGAATTACTGGCTGATGGTGCTAAACGAGCAGCATGTAAGATGATATCAATTTTCTCCTGCTCAACTTTAGCAGAGGCATATTTTCGAACACTTTGGCGCTGAGTAATCAGATCAATAAAACTCATAATGGTAATGACTTAAATAAATAAGCAATGAAAACACCCAGGTAGTTACCAATTGCATAACCGATTATTCCTACGGTTATTCCAGAAATAATAATTTCCTTGTTCTTTAAAGCTCCGGCAACTACGGGTACAAAGGGAGGTGAACAGGTTAAGGCCGTTGAGACAATAATCACATTATCTGCATCAATTTTAAATAAGGCAGCCAATGCGACATGAATGATAAGGGAACCAGCGTATACGAGAAACACCCAATAAAAAATATGTAAATGAGAAGATGAAAAACTTCTTAAATCGGCCATGGAGGCAACCACAAGACTAAAAACCAAAATAAAATACATCCCAACATCAAACGTTTTTTGAATACGGTTTATTCTTTTTATCAATGAAGCCAAGATACTTAAAGTGGTTATGGTTAAAATAATAACCATCATCTGAAAGTCTTTAGGAATTAGTTCCCCAACGCCTACACTTATTCCAATAATAACAATTGCGATCCCCAATGCGGCTAGTAATGGAAGGACAAAAGTCTTCTTCATTATATAGAAAAAAGATTGCTCTTCACTACTTTCAACCTCTTGAATTTCATTAGCTGAGGTTTTACTAAATGGTTTGTATTTTGGCAAAAAGCGTAATAAAACACGCTGACCAATTGACATTACAAATAAGAGGAAGAATGCTCCAATGATCAAATCGTATGTATGGGTTAAAATATATGTCAGGTTATCTACATCCAATGCTTTCTGAATGGAAGCCAGGTTAGGTGTTCCACCAGAATAAACTCCGGTCATCATGCCGGCTACTTTCCATGTTTCATCGATATGATTTCGAAAAATAAAAAAACCGATAGTAATTGGGATTAGTACTGATACCAGACCTAAAACCAATGAAAGGAAAGTTTTACCTGCCACTTTAAACCATGCACGAATGTTTAACGACAATAGCAACAAGGGTAAAGCAAAAGCAATCGTTATTGTTGTCATTAAATCTTGAATGCTATACATGGAATAATACTGCAAATCAGATTCAGCCAATGTTCCAGCATTAACTAATTCCTGCAAATAAGGTATGCTTATATCAATATTCTTATTAGCAATTAATTCCCTTAAAAAAAGACTTGCCTCAGGAAAAATACCAATATTTCCAACAATCAAGCCGAGCAGATAGGCAATTAGAATGGCTCCAACTTTTTTGAGTAAGCTGAATCGATAACATAGAAAATTAATAAGTATTGGGGTAATAAAGTAAAATACAATGAGTAATGCAGCTTGCATACTTGTGAATTTGGTTAAACCTAACGGTAAAAATAATAAAAATTAAATAAGTAAATGTATTTAAGCCTTAGAGTAGAATAAAAATAAATCTTAACAATTGATTTAGGAATCAAAAAAGCCGATTATTTGCCTTTTTGCTTTTCAAACATTGAATAAGCATACGAAATAATTTTTCCTTTTTTAGTTTTTCTTAATCTTGTATATCAAAATAACTTCACTATCATCGAAATATTCATTTGGCTTTGGTTTAGGATATTCTAATGGTCCGCTGTAATAAATAAACACCAGCTTATTTTTCTCACTCATGCTATAACCAGATATAAATCCCCCAAATCCTTGAAGATATATTTCAGGAGAACTAAATTTTTCATTTAATGCAGTCCTACTGCATTTATAAACTTTTTCATCTCCTGTGATGTATAAGTTCAGTTCATCCAAACTAAGCCAGCAGGAAACAATATTGATATCATTCGTACTTTTATCGATTGAAATATTTCGAGGATATCCAAAGGATCGTTTTAAATCAGACCTCGAAGTAAAGTAGACTTCATTGTTCAGAATATAGTACAATCGTAGGCCATCAGCAGAAATGTATGGGTATGCTTCCGCCTTCTGAACATCATTAATTTCACCTAAAAGACGAACTTTTTCATACTTATTATCCTTCGCATCATAAGTTGAGATACACAATTCATTATTATCCCAGCTATTGTCAAAAGAGCTCGTAAAAACCATGATTTGATTGTCTTGCGTTAAACTAAGTTGTCCTGCAAATGCTCTATTTTGAGTACAACCTACTTCCATGATAGCCTTAAGTTTATAATCACCGCTTTTGCTTAGCTGATATCTATGCAAATACCCTAAGCCATTAGTATCGCTAATTGCCATAATATAGTAATTGCCATTTTTTTCTAGCGTACCTGGGTTCAATTCCTCATTCTCACCTGCTTCAAACATGCCCACATATTGCAATCCTTCAATATTTTTGAAATCCTGACCAAACAATAAAAAGGGATATATCAGTAATAAAACAACAAGTCTTTTCATTTCTTCAATTTTAAAATTAACGATCTGCTACAAGCAAAAGTTAATAATTAGTAGATTTGATAACTCATTTGGAATTTTCGGAGTTCTGCTCTGGGATTAACGAAGTTACAAAATAATATTGTCTTTATATAATTGAATCTATGCGTATTATCTATCTTGACTACAATGCAACTACCCCAATAGCCAAAGAAGTTGCAGAGGCAATGAAGCCTTATCTCGATCAGTATTTTGGGAATCCTTCCAGTTCTCACTTTTATGGCATTGAAACAAAAACTGCAGTTGAAAAAGCAAGAAAACAAATTGCTGACTTGATTAATTGTTATCCTGATGAAATCGTTTTTACCAGTGGTGGAACCGAGTCGAATAACTATGCAATTAAAGGAATAGCTTTAGCCAATAAAAATAAAGGCAATCATATCATTACCTCAAAAATTGAACATCCTGCTGTTATTGAAGTGTGTAAATATTTAGAAAAGAATGGTTTCGAAATAAGCTATGTAGAGGTGGATGAGTTTGGGATTGTCAATACTAAGGATGTTGATAAAGAAGTCAAGCCATCTACTATCCTAATTTCTATTATGCATGCCAATAATGAAACAGGAAGTATTCAGCCCATTTCAGAAATAAGTCAGATTGCAAAAAAACATAATATTGTTTTTCATACGGATGCTGCTCAAAGTCTAGGAAAAATTGAAGCAGATGTCACTAAGCTAGGAGTTGATCTGCTATCCATTGCCGGACACAAGCTTTATGCACCAAAAGGAATAGGTGCACTCTACATTAAACGAGGGATCAAGCTCGAGAAACTCATGCATGGTGCCGATCATGAACAAAATTTACGGGCAGGAACAGAGAATGTTTTGGAAATTGTTGGTTTAGGCAAAGCTGCAGAAATTGCCAAACGGGATTTAGAAAGCAATCAAAAACACTTTACTCTAGTGAGAGATAAATTACACACTACACTAGAAAGTAAATTGGAAAGTACAAAACTAAACGGGCATGCTAAACAGCGGCTACCAAATACCCTGAATATCAGTTTTCTAAATGTTGAGGCCAACACTTTACTTTCAGAACTCAAAGAAATTGCAGCCTCTGCAGGAGCTGCCTGCCATGCAGAACAAGTGGATGTAAGTTCTGTTTTGGAAGCCATGAAAGTTCCTTTAGAATATGCGATGGGTGCCATTCGCTTTTCTGTAGGACGGAATACGTCAGAAGCAGACATTGAAATTGCAGCCGAACAAATAATTAAAGCCGTTCAAAAACTATCTTCAAATACATCTAGCCCTACAATAGATACTGGAGAAATCAAGCTCACCCAATTTACTCATGGATTAGGTTGTGCTTGCAAAATAAGGCCACAGTATTTAGAACGAATTCTGAAAGACCTGAAACCAAGCAATCATCCTGATATCCTGATTGGAAATTCTACTTCTGATGATGCAGCAGCCTATAGAATAAATGATGAAACAGCCATCATTCAAACCGTTGATTTCTTCACCCCAATTGTTGATGATCCTTATCAATTTGGAGCCATTGCAGCAGCTAATGCGATCAGCGACATATATGCCATGGGTGCAAAACCACTATTTGCATTAAATATTGTTGGTTTTCCTGACAAACGATTGCCAGAGCAAGTTCTATCCCAAATCCTCAAGGGTGCGGAAGACAAAGCAACAGAAGCAGGAATTTCAATCCTTGGCGGACATACTGTAGAAGATCCCGAACCCAAATTTGGAATGGTGGTAACCGGCACTTGTCATCCGGATAAAATTTGGACAAATTCAGGGGCGAAAGTTGGTGATGTTCTCATCTTAACCAAAGCCATTGGAACAGGCATCCTATCCACAGCCATGAAAAGAGGATTGCTGAATGAGAAGCAAAACAATGACATCATTTCAAGCATGAGTGAACTCAATGCTAAAGCAGCTGAAATTGCTTCTAAATATAATATTCATGCATGCACAGATATTACAGGATTTGGTTTGTTAGGACATTTATCTGAGCTCACAACAGCTTCAGCCGTAAGTGCTGAAATTTATGCCGAGAAAATACAATTGTTTGATGGAGTTCTTGAGTTTGCCACATCGGGCATTATTCCCGGAGGAACTAAAAACAATCTTGACTTTGTTTCTTCTAAAGTTGAATTTGCAGCAAGCATTCCTGAGGTAATGAAATTGATTTTGGCGGATGCACAGACATCTGGGGGATTGATGTTTTCTCTTAAAGAGGAAAATGCTAAAAGTCTGTTATATGATCTGGAAGAAGCTAGTATAAAGGCTCAAGCTATTGGGGGAATATCTCAAAGAAAAGGAAAAGATATCTTTGTCAAACATGTATAGCTATTCTTAAACTTAGCATTGAAATTGATCAAAAATAAACACTAAATTAAATTGAAGGATTATATCGCCCTTAACAGGGCTTAATTCTTCACAAATTAAATTGCTATAGATATAATGTCCCTATGGGACGTTTAGGATTAATTGATAGAATGAGTTATGCTTGTCCCGTTAGGGACAACATATGTATAGAATAAATAATAAACAGAACCAGTCCCATAGGGACGAAATATAAAAGATTATGGCAAACACATTCACACAAATCTACATTCAATCCGTTTTTGCTGTAAAAGGACGTGAAAGCATTATTTCAAAATCATGGAAAGATGAATTGTATAAATACATCACAGGCATTGTTCAAAATAATGGACATAAATTATTAGCCATTGGTGGTATGCCCGACCATATCCATATTTTTTATGGAATGAAACCCATCCAATCTATTTCTGATTTGATGCAGGACGTTAAAGGATGTTCATCCAAATGGATCAATGAGAAAAAATTTGTCAAAGGCAAATTTCAATGGCAGGCAGGATACGGTGCTTTTTCCTATGCTCATTCTCAATTGGATACGGTTATCAATTATATTAGAAGACAAGAAGAACATCATAAAAAACAAAGCTTCAAGACTGAATATCAGGAATTATTAACGAAATTTAATATTGAATTTGATCAACATTATACATTAAATGAAATTGAAGAATTATATCGCCCTTAGCAGGGCTTAATTCTTCGCAAATAAATTTGCTATAGACATGGTGTCCCTACGGGACATTTTGGACAAAAGAAAGTATCTGATATGCTAGTCCCATAAGGGACAGCATAATTATAGAATAAATAATAAAAACAGAACCAGTCCCTTTAGGGACGTTATAGCTTGAATTACAAAGCAAGACAATTGCACAAAGGAATTCAGTCAGAGTTTCATATGGAGACTTTGCTGGAGCAAATAAATCTACTGATCAATGTAATTTCAATTAAATTCTTATTTAACAGCATGCTTTATCACTCCCTTATTCTTCCATCGTCCTGTTTTGTAATAAATATAGGAAAACACAGCTCCAAAACCCCAGGCTGCAGGAATACCCCACCAAATTCCGGTTTCACCAAACTGTAGCGATAACAAATAAGAAGCAGGAACCCGGATAACCCACAAGGCAAGTAAAGTAATTATCATAGGTGCAACCGTATCTCCAGCTCCCCTAAGTACCGCATTGGTCATAAACATAAAAGAAAACAATATGTAAAATGAGCTCACAATAATCAGGTATTCATGTCCAATTCTGACCACATCAGGATCTTTTGAAAACAAACCCATTAAGGAATTTCCAAAAAACACCACAAATATGGTTACGGCTATCGAAATCCCAGAAGACATTAACAGAGTAGCTCGATAGCCATTTCGAACCCGATCAATTTTATTGGCACCAATGTTCTGACCAACAAATGCGGATAAAGCGGCTGCAAAATTCATAGCGGGTAATGCTGCAAACATATCAATGCGTCCGGCTACAGTATAAGCAGCCAAAGTTGTCGTTCCATAAATATTTACAATTTTTATCAAGGCTAACATCCCCAATGCAACAAAAGTTTGCTGTAATCCAGACGGCAAACCAATACGCATACTCTTATTAAAGATATCCCTATCGAACCGTAGTTTCGAGAGGGTAATCTGGAAAATATCGTGTGTTCGGTTTAGATAAATAATCGAACTAATAAATGCACCACCTTGAGAGATTAAAGTAGCAACTGCAGCACCCATTACACCCCATTTAAACACAATAATAAAAAGTAAATCCAGACCAATATTCATGACTGTTGCAATGATCATGAAATACAATGGTGTTTTTGAATCTCCCAGTCCACGCAAGATAGCAGCAGTACCATTGAATCCAAATAATAATACAATTCCCCCAATGTAAATATTAAAGTATGTTTTAGCCAAAGGCAATACTTCAGGAGCAACATCTAACATGCTAAAAATTGGTCCACTCAGAGAAATGCCAATAATTGACACAGCAATAGAAGCAAAAAACAAATAGATAAACATAGTTTCTATTGTTTTCTTGACATTTTCAATATCCTTTGCTCCAAAATATTGTGAAATGATTATTGTTGATCCAGATGCCAATCCAATAATCATGGAAATCAGGACAAAAATTAAGGGGAAAGAAGCTCCTACCGCACCCAGTGCTTCTGTTCCTTCAACCTGCCCAATTACAGCACTGTCAACAATATTGTATAGTTGCTGAAAAACATTTCCTAAAAGCATTGGTAGTGCAAAGCGTAAAATTTGTTTGCCTTCTTTTCCCTGGGTTAAATCTATCATCTTTGGTTTGGTACCGATTTGTTTCAGCTTTTCCTAATAATTCGCTTGTTGTGAGCATCTTTCATGCTGCAAACATAGCTTTCACAATTTTCTAAATTCTTCAAGCAATTTCTTTGAAAGTGTCTTTACCACTTCATCATATGAATGATCTATCCATTTAAAAATGAATTCTTTATCAGTTGAATCATCCAGTTTAATTGTATTCCAATGCTTTTTATTCATATGCCAGCCCAGCAAAACTATTTCAGGAAAACTGGCTCGTAATTCAAGTGCTACATCTGGTTCACATTTCAAATTAATGCTTTCCATTTTATCTATATTGATAAGTGCAAACATCTTCCCCATGACTTTAAACACCAAGGTTACATCATCAAAAGGGAATCCTTCTGAAATTCCCTTTTTTAGTAAGCAATATTTGCGAATTGATTCAATATTCACTTTCTTAAATTTCTGGCAAAGATATTCATATTCTAAAACTTAAATTTCTAATTTTGAAAGGATGAAAAAATTCTCTCCTACATATTGGGATCAGAACTATAGCTCTGGAAATAAAATTGGTTGGGATATTGGTTATCCTTCAACTCCTATCAAAGAATATATTGATCAGCTAAGCGATAAAAATATAAGCATTTTAGTACCGGGTGCAGGAAATGGCTATGAAGTTGAGTATTTATTCAAAAACGGATTTAATCAAGTTCATTATATGGACTTTGCTCCTACTGCTATTGAAAATTTCAAACAACGAGTCCCTGATTTTCCTGAAGAACAAGTAATTACGGATGATTTTTTCAATCATTCAGGCAAATATAATCTGATAATTGAACAAACATTTTTCAGCTCCTTACCTAAAGTAAAACGAATTGATTATGTTCAAAAAATCAAATCGCTATTAGATGAAAATGGCAAATTCATGGCTCTGCTTTTCAACCATGATTTTGGTAAAGATAATCCTCCATTTGGTGGAACAGAAACCGAGTATGCCAACTTATTCAGACCCTGCTTCAATTTCATTCATTTCAAAACAGCCTACAATTCTATAAAACCCCGATCAGGAAGAGAGTTATTTCTACTCTTGATCAAAAAAATATGCTATGACAATACATGAACATTTTAATGCTGTTTCTCCTTACGACTTAAAACAAAATCCATTTCAATTGATTGGAAAAGACTGGTTTCTGATTACAGCAGGAAATAGTGAAAAATACAATACCATGACCGCAGGTTGGGGAAGCTTTGGGGTACTCTGGAATAAAGCTGTTATCACAACGTATATACGACCTACCCGATATACGTATGAATTTTCTGAAGAAAATGATTTTTTCACCGTTTGTTTTTTTGAAGAAAAACACAGGAAAACCTTGGCCTATTGCGGAAAATATAGTGGAAAAGATGTCGATAAAATAGCTGAATGTGGGCTAACACCTTTAGTTACTCCAAACAATCAAATAATTTTTGCTGAAGCAAATTTGGCTATGGAATGCAAAAAAATATATATTGATGATTTACAACCAAAATTATTTTTAGACCCAAGCATTGACAAACACTATCCTGATAAAGATTATCATCGATCTTATATCGGTGAAATATTAAATTGCTGGAAGGCTAAATAAAAAATAGTCTTTTTGATGAATTAGATAAAAACTGAATTAAACTCAATTTTGGACAAAATGAATAACTCAGAAATACTACTATATCAAACCGATGACGGGCAAACCAAAATTGATGTTCGTTTAGAAGAAGAAACAGTTTGGCTTTCGCAAGCTCAAATGGTTGAACTTTTTCAAACAACAAAGCAAAACATAAGTTTACACATTCGCAATATATTTAAAGAAGGCGAATTGGATGAAATTTCAGTTGTCAAGGAATACTTGACAACTGCTTCTGATAGAAAACAATATTCAACAAATTATTACAATCTTGATGTTGTTATTTCGGTTGGTTATAGGGTAAAATCGCACCGTGGCACACAATTTCGAATTTGGGCAACCAAACAATTGAAAGAGTACATCGTCAAAGGTTTTACCATGAACGATGATTTTCTAAAACAAGCTGGTGGAGGCAATTATTTTGATGAACTTTTAGCCCGGATTCGGGATATACGTTCATCTGAAAAAGTATTTTGGCGAAAGGTTTTAGATATTTATGCAACAAGTATTGATTACGACCACTCATTAGAAATGTCGGCAATGTTTTTTAAAACGGTTCAAAACAAAATGCATTGGGCAGCTCACGGTCAAACGGCTGCTGAACTTATTTTTCAAAGAGTAGATTCAACAAAAAGCAATCTTGGTCTTAGTAATTTTAAAGGAACAAAACCAACAAAACAAGAATCAGAAATTGCCAAAAACTATCTTTCAAAACCAGAGTTGGATATATTAAATCGGATTGTAACCGCATTTCTTGAAATAGCAGAAATACAAGCACTCAACCTAACTCCAATGTACATGATAGACTGGATTGAGCAACTTGATAGTTTCCTTCAATTGACAAAAAAAGATGTTTTGAACCATCCCGGAACGATAAGCCACCAACAAGCTTTGCGGAAAGCACATGCGGAGTATGAAAAATATAAAGCACTTAAACAAAATGATTTATCAGAAGTTGAAAAACATTTTTTAGACCAAATAAACGTCACGGTCAAAAAGCTAAAGAAATAAACAATTGTCGTTCTGCACCATTATTGCAAAAGTGCTGACCTAAAAGAAAAAAATGCTTTGTATTTATAATACCTCCATTCAACCATATTTCAATTTGGCTACCGAAGAATATTTCATCAAAAACTTTGAAGAAGATATTTTTATGTTATGGCGAAATTCTCCATCCATTATTGTGGGGAAACACCAAAACACTTTAGCTGAAATTAATCTGGACTATGTGAATGAAAATGAAATTCCTGTAGTTAGGCGATTATCTGGAGGAGGAACCGTTTTTCATGACTTAGGTAATGTAAACTTCACTTTCATTAAAAAAGGAGAAGAAGGCAAACTGGTTGATTTTAAAAAATACACACAACCTATAATTGATGTGTTGAAAGAGATTGGAATTGATGCCAAATTTGAAGGCAGAAATGATTTAACAATTAAAGGGAAAAAATTCTCTGGAAACGCAGAGCATGTTTGGCAAAACAAAGTACTACACCATGGCACTTTACTATTTTCAGCCAATATATCCAGTTTGACTGAAGCTCTTAAGGTAAATCCACTTAAATTCACGGATAAGGCTGTCAAATCTGTTCGAAGTAGAGTTACCAATATCAGTGAACATCTGAATCATCCTATTGATATTATTGATTTCATTGAGCTGATCATGAATTACATTAAATCGTTATATAGTGACTCTCATTTGTACAAAATAAACGAAAAGGATCAACAAAAAATTCAACAATTAGCCAATAATAAATACAGCATTTGGGATTGGAATTTTGGCTATTCTCCAAAATACAATTTCCAAAAAAGTGTTCAAACCAAAGGCGGAAATCTGGACATAAATTTAGATGTTGTAAAAGGAAAAATCAATCAGATAAAATTCTATGGAGATTATTTCCACCGTTCTGAAACAGAAGAAATTGAACAAGCATTAACTGGTATTATACATCAAAAAGAAGCTATCTCATTGGCACTAAAATCTTTTGAAATTGAGAATTATTTCGCAGGTTTTAGCCAGGATGATTTGATCAATGGTATGTTCTAACCAATTGTTAATAATGTGTAAACTGTAAGTTGAAATGTTTTGTATTTTTACGTAAAATTTCAATTATGAAAATATTTTTCAAACTAAGTGTTCTCTTGCTTTATACAGCTTTTTCATTGCAGGTATTTGCTCAAAACAACAATCTAAATGGCAGCATAGTACAACGCTCTTTACAAATAATTGATGATAGTCACATGGAAAACCGCACATTAAGTGCAAGCCAAAATGGATTTAGAGAAATTATTTACAATCTAGCTACAAGTACTTACAAGGGAAAATCAATTCAAGTTTATATAGACACAAATTTAACTAATACAAAATCAGCTGCAGAAATCCTAAAATTAGGCTTCAGTATTGACAGCATTGAGTATGCTCCTGATCCCAATTACCCTGATTATTTTGTAGATACTATTTTGGTTAATCCATTTTCATTTACATCAATTTCTAGATATTTAATATTATTTGATTCTATTGTTTTAAATAATGGAAATCCAGCATATCAACCCATAGCAATTGCTCCTTTATATAGTTCCAGTGTTTATGGAGTAGAAATCAAAGAAAGTGTTCTTTTTTGGGCAAAATGGACTGATTTAGAACCCATCTTACAAAGCATCCCCTATTATAGCGCTTATAACAGAAATGCTCAACGCTCTTATTCTGATTATTTTGAATCTCGCTTATTTATTAGCTCCGCAATAATTAAAAAAATAATTATCGAATAAAAATGTATTCCTATTTTCTTCTGTTATTTTTGAGCAGATTCATTTATTCAAAACATAAGCTTTAACCATGGATAATATTGAAAAACTAAAAAATACAATCAAAGAACTTGAAGAGAAGTTGGTTAAAGCTACTGAAAAAGAACAATTACTTCAAAACATTCCTAGAGAAGTAAACTCCCTATTAAGCAATTTAAATGGTTTTATCTTCCGATGTAAAAATGATGATAATTGGACCACAGAATACATCAGTGAGGGTTTCGCTAAAATATCCGGTTATACAGCAGCTGAT
>Ga0209042_1002017_pt1 | contig 14213 bp, 13 predicted proteins | sample SaaInlV_200m_DNA_6_FD_184649 | JGI IMG/M metagenome (GOLD analysis project Ga0209042, IMG submission 184649) | Marine microbial communities from expanding oxygen minimum zones in the Saanich Inlet - SI037_S2LV_200m_DNA (SPAdes) (version 2) | ecosystem: Environmental > Aquatic > Marine >...
AATTTACGTCCGCGAAAATGCCTTGATTTCAAGACACCTTATGAGGTATTCTTCGGATATCAACCTGTTGCACTTACGACTTGAATCCAAGCTGTATAAAACCCTGTTTAGATGGATTATACAGTGAACAATATAGTTTTTCTGGATAATATCTTTGTGCTGGGTTTTATCCACCCAATATTTTGTATAAAATCCTTTTTGGGGAATCATCCATCAAGAATGCGTTATAAGAAACTATAGGAGGAAAATATATCCTTGTTACTCTGCCAAAGCACTTCTGATAAATCATCATTAGCGAAAGCCAACTTCGCTTAGTACTCATTTTGCCGAAATATAGTTATGAATTTACTTGAAAAACGTTCGTCCTTTTGTTCAACAAATATAATACCACTGTGATTCGAATTGTTTTTTTTGTAAGGTACTTATTTGCGATATGATAAGGCTATGGATAAAGACCTTACGATAACAAAATCAGATTATAAGATTTTTCTGGATGCCCCTATTCATTTATGGGGCGAAAAACATGGACATCGCAACAAAAAACTAACCGCATTCGAGGGCCATATCACGGATCAGGGATATAAAGTTGAAGAACTTGCCAACAGCTATCTCGAAAAACATATCGTTAATGCGGATGTTGGGGAAAGTGTTCAATTCCAACAAGAATTTTCAGACCGGCAATTTTTAGCAAGGACAGATGCGTTAGTCTTCAAACCAAAGACCAACACCTATGATCTTTACGAGATTAAAAGCAGCTCCAGAAATAAACCGGAATTCACTTTGGATGCAGCTTTTCAGTATCTGATCGCAAATAAACATATCAAGATAGACCGCATCTATATTCTTCACTTGAATAGCGGTTATGTTCGTCACTCTTCTTTGGATATTGAAAAGCTATTTATCGCCGAAGATATTTCCGATGCAGTTCAAGACTGCCTTATTGAAGTTGAGACAAACAGAGAAGAAGCGAGTAAGGTAGCCATCTCTAATTCGCCAGAAGGAATTCAACATTGCTATAAACCCAAAGATTGCCCGTGCCCCGATCTCTGCCACCCTGACCTTCCAAAGTATTCAATTTACAACATTCCCAGAATTTCTGAAAAAAAGAAGATTCTGTTACTCAACCAAGGTGTACGCGAGATCGAAAAAATCCCTGCCGATTTTGCTCTCAATGAAAAACAGCAGAAGATAGTTCGTGTCATCAAGGCTAAGAAAGCGCATATAGATAGAGAAGCAATTAGACAAAAATTTGAGACTTTTACCTATCCTTTGTATTTCCTCGATTATGAGACTTTCCTGGCCACGATCCCGCTTTTCGATGGTTTTCATCCCCAGCAACAGATGGTTTTTCAGTATTCACTGCATAGAAAGGATACTCTGCCAGACGAATGTGTTCACACAGAATGCCTCTCCATTACACAAGAGAACCCAACCACGCCATTACTCAGGCAGCTCAGCGAAGATATTGGTCGCACGGGTACTGTTTTTGTTTGGAATAAGACATTTGAAATAAGCAGAAATAAAGAAATGGCCGGGCTCCACCCTGAATATGCAGATATGCTCAAGAATCTAAATGATCGAATTTACGATCTTGGCGATTTCATCAATAAGGGCCTTTACGTCCATCCGGACTTTTTAGGTAGTTGGTCAATCAAGAAAGTACTTCCCGTCATGGTGCCTGAATTAAGTTATACAGGCATGGATATTAGCAAGGGTGATCAAGCAATGGTGGCATGGCAAAAAATAATCAATGCTGAATTGCCCGCTCACGAGGTGGAAAAGACGAAAAGGGCTTTGCTCGAGTATTGCCAACTGGACACTTACGCTATGGTTGCAATCCTGATGAAACTTGCCGAATTTCTATCCTGAATTTATTTCACCCTTAAATACAAAAAACGCCCAAACTCTCCCCCTAAAAGCGGGTCGGCTCCCCAAGCCGACCCGCTTTCTCTTTTCCCTACGCCCGCATCTCCACCGGCATATTCACGGACAAGACCCTCATCGCCTGATCGACCTTTCCCCGCCAAATCGCGAAGCGCGGTTCATCCGGCATTTCTTTCAGGATACGGTCCAATGTGCTTACAGACAATTGCGCAATCAACTCGTCCGCCGTTGCGACCTGCGGCTGCTGGATCAGATCCAAGCCGACCAACCCATCCTGTCCCTTGCCAGCAGAACGATACTCTTTCACCAAGGTTGCCGTGATCTTTTCTTCCGCAGCCAAGGTGCGCTGAGTTTCCCTCGGCAAATACGCTGCGATCTCAAAGGCTACAGTCGGCGAGACTTCGCCCTTTTCCACGCGCGCCGCGATCTCTGCATCGAGCCGATTGAGCTTTGCCAATTTGCGAATGCGCTGGACAGGCATGTAACCTGCCTGCGCAATCTGCCCTTCGCTCATGCCCTGCTGCATCAACGCCTGGACTGCCTTCAGCTCGGAAACGGGATTGTTCCGTCGCGTGGCGTGCAACATCAACGTGATCTCCGCCCCGCCATCCAGGAACACGGCAGGCACTTCATCGAAGCCCGCCTTGATCGAAGCCAATATGCGCCTACGCCCATCCAGAATCGGGTAGAGACCAGCAGCATTCTTTTCGATACCCAACACCACCGGCACGATCACCCCCTTCGCCGCCACCGCTTTCGCCAACGGATGGGAGAGACGCGCTTCTTCCACTGCAATTTCAGAAATCTTGATTGTCTTCATGTCTATTCATCCTCCAGATTCACTTCAAATTTGCTTTGTTTGGCAATCTTCTCGTAGACTTCCTGCACACGGGCAGTTTCTTCTGTATTGCGTCCACGGATCACGGCCAGATTGGTGATTGGCAAGCTCATGAAAACCGCCAACTCCCGTTCAGGCTTGGCTCGTCCCTGTGGGCGCAGCCTGCCCACATACTGGCCGCCGTTTTTCATCGTGCGTATCCCGTCCGCGTCCAGGGCTTTGGCGGCAAAGTCCTGCCACCAGAAAGCAGCGCACATCCCGTCCAGCAGCCCTTCTTCATGTTCAGGCAAGGCTTTTGGGCAGACGTGATAGCGTTCCAGAAAGCCCGCCTCTAAAACGTTGGTGATCAGCGCCTTGCGGTGCAATAAAACCAAACGGCTTTGGACTGGATCGAGCTTTTCAAAGTCCAGGTTCTGGGGCAAACGTCTGGAGATGCCCATCCGCCGCCCTTCTTCCACGAAATCCGCGACGTATGGATAATGCTTCTCCCCCACAATATCGAAGACATGCCAAACACCGCCGAGTTCGATCAGCCGCACGCCCTTATCGGTCAAGCCCAGGATTTGCACATCCACCGCTTTGGGTGGGTCTACCAGAAAGGCTTCGATCGGACTGCCGCCTGTCCCATTCTTCACCTCGGCATACACGCCGCCAACCACGCGGCTGCCACAACCTCGTTCGTTACTCATTAGTTTTTCTCCTTATAGAAAGTGAAAGCGCCCCGCAAGTGCAGGGCGCTTCTTGGATTACAACCTCTACTTATTCAGCATCTTCCCCAGGGGGAAAGGCTTTGTCCACATCCAGCTCGTCATCGTCCAGATCAGGCGGGGTATCCAGCAGGATCTCGTTGGGTTCAAAGGCGGTTCCAAAGCTGGCAAAGTTCGTCAGCTGGCGCATGGCGGTTTCCATCCAAACCTTCGTCGGTTCGATATTCACCAGCCATTTCTCGGTGCGGATCGCACCGCCACCCGGTTTGTTCCAGGTCCCCCAGCCCTTGCGCCGGAAGACGCGGATCGGGATACCTGCCGCAATGCCCTTGTTCAAGGCGTTTGCCAAGCCCTGAATGGCACCAAGCTGCTTCTCGATATTAATGCGGTCGTAGAAGGCATGCGTTTTCAGGGTCAGGACATTCGGCGTCTGCAACTCAGGCAGGAAGAGATACAAACGCCCATAAGGGCGCAGCTTGGCTTGGTAGCGTTTCCCCTGACGCTCGTACTCATATGCCTGCCCAGGCGTGTAGGGTGTAAAAGGCTCCCCGTTTCGCACAATATGCTCACCTGTGACAGGATTACGAATATGCTGGAAGCGCTCATCATCGGCTGCGGCAATCATTTGCCCGGACCTGGTGTAGGTCTCATTGGCAAAGTACCAGGTCTCCCAGACCGAAATCGAGACGATCATCGCCCGTAGCTCTGTCGGATAGTAGCTGCCATGATTTGCATAGAAGCGCATTTGCGGGTCTATTGTTTCGGGGAAGAATTCCACGCGGAAACGTTCTTCCAGGTCCTGCCCGAAATGGTCTCCGCGCTTCGGCGCACCTTTGTGGATGCTGCCAATCTCAGGGAATACGGATTGTTGTTTGCGGTTCATTTGCTTTGCTCCTTTATATTTATGCCCCTTGCGGGGTACTTGTGCCCTTGAATGGGGTATTTGGGGATTAGAAATAGCCCAACGCTTGTAAAATCTGGGCATAGCTTTGTTTGGGTAAGGGCGTAATCCAGGGCAGACTATCCGCCATGTATCGACGGGCATTGCGCAGCCATTCGCGTGCCTGGCGTTCGCGTTCAAGCACATACTGCTCCGAGACCATCCCGCGACAAGGACAGTCCTTCGTCTGGCAGGAGATCGTCAGGGTTTGTTCGACACGGTCACGGGTAATTTCCGAGAGCGGTTCCCAGCAATCGCTGCACAGGTAGAAGCGCAGGATGCGGCTGGATTGATTCAGGGGAATCTCCAGGGCCATCTCAGCCCTCCTTGTGGTGGGCAATAAAACGACAACACCCGCCATGAAAGGCTTCAAGATGACAGCGATAAACCCGCCCGCCCAGACCCCGCACCGCTTTGCAGCGTTTCAGAATCTCGAGCGGCAAGACCTGTAGTTCACCAGGCGGCAAGGCAAGTGTGAAATCCACGCCCCGCTTTATGGCAGGCAGGTCGACGCCATAGGCAGCAGCCCAGGCGTGCAGTTCAGCTTCATCACGGAAACGCAGCCAGCGTTTTTCAGCGGCATCCAGCCGGATGACTTCTCCCTGCCAGTGCCCCGAGATCGGCACCCCAAAGGTGCGGTAGGTGCAGATATGGTCGGGTAGGAAATCCCATTGGATCGCCTGGAAAGCAGAGGGCAGCAGGTAATCGCCGCGTTTCAGGATCACATCTCCCTGTCCGGGCGGCATCTGCCAGATCGCAAGCGACTGAAGCTGCACGGCAGCGGTATTCAGGATTTCTTCATGGGTAAAGAAGAGATTCATTCGTAGCTCCTTTCAGAAAATGAAAGAGACGCCCCACAAGGGAGCGTCTCTGTGGATAGATGCCCACATTTTTCTTTGTGAGCTTGGTGATGAACGATTAGAAGAAGGTCAGTTGAGCAGCCTCCTGAGATTGCGATTTGGGCACCTCCTTTCGCTTTACTTGGGTATCCAGATTGTGGGCATTGAGCCAGTCTGCAAAACTGACTTGCTGCTCGGCACCTGCTAAAGCGGCCCGACTGAAGGCTGCCAGGGCACTGGCATTTGAAGCTTCTTTCTCCAGCACCTCAGGATCGAGCGCGATCCCGTCTTCTTCCACATCTGCGGGGAAGGCAACCCGCTCGGCTGCTTGAACCGCTGCCAGAATATGGGCGATCTCAAGCTCGCCCTCTTTAGGCCGCAGGATATGCGGCGCATCTGCCTGAGCCTGTTCCACTTCTCCAGCTTCGTCACTGAGCGAAACCATAGTGGTTTTCTCCCCAGGCTCGTCATCCCGCAGGACGCGCTGTTTTAGGACCGCCAAGTCTTCTTTCAGGCTGGTGTAGCGTTCGGCTTCTTCCCAGCCTTTATGCAAGCCAGCTTCGATCGCGGCAATATCGGCAACATGCCCGGCAGCGAATTTCTCCAGCCGCTCCAGTGCCGTTTCCAGCCCGCGCAGGATCGCTTCGATGCTTTGCACCGTTCCCAGCCCGCTCTCCCCTACTTTGGCACGCAGGGACTTGCCCGCGCCATATTCCAGGCGGATATTCATTTCGACCGGATCCATCAGGTTGCCGATCAACTGCGCCCGCAGGGTAAAGCCCTGGAAGCTGCCTATTAGCCCCGCTTCCCTGCCGTACTGCATGAAGGCATGGTTCAGGGCTGCGCCTGCTTCCTTGCGTTTGGTGTAGCTTTGCCCCAAGACTTCCATTGAGAAATCATCATGGGCATTTGCATCACGGATGCGCAGGGCTTCTTCGAGATCGGCGATCTGTGCGCGTACGCCCGCTTCCTGTTGGCGGTGGCTTTGCAGCCGCATCTGCATCAACTGACGATTACGCAACCAGGCTGTACGCACGCTGTCCAGCTTGGTCAGTTCGTTCTCGACCGCGATCATCTGCATGATCTCGGGGTCGCCGCTGGCCAGGGCCTTGATCTCCGCCATTGAAAGAGCGGTCTTGGAAATATCGTCGATCTCGCGGGCGTTGACCTGCCCCGACATGACCTGGTCGATAAAGCGTGCTTTGGTCTCCAAGACCTGCCAGATATAGCCATCGAAAGAGCCGGTCGTGATGTAGACGAACTCAAAGGCTTCCTTGAAGCGGTTGCCCTGACGCAGGATACGTCCCTGGCGTTGTTCCACATCCGCCGGTCGCCAGGGGGCATCCAGATGGTGCATGGCCAGTAGGCGTTCCTGGACGTTCATGCCCGTACCCATCTTGGCGGTCGAGCCGATCAGGACACGGATTTGCCCACTACGCACGGCAGTAAAGAGCCGTTCACGCGCTTCGGGCGTTTTGGCATCATGGATAAAAGCGATCTCGGCGGGCGGGATACCGCGCCGGACCAGCTTCTCCTTGATGTCCATATAGAGATTGAAGGGTTTGTCGTTCATAGAAACTCCTAAAAGAAAAACCGCCCAAGTCTGGAGAGACCTGAGCGGTTCTATGTTGATCCACAGATTGAGCAGATTTGGCAGATTGTTTTCAAAAATCGGTGTAAATCTGTGTCACTCGTACTGAGCTTGCCGAAGTATCTGTGGCTAAAAACTGAATACTATTTACTGAATACTGGCTACCGTTTCGGCGTCCCCAGATCACTGAAGACCACCTGGGCTGCCCGACTATGCGGGGTGGCGTGGTAGATTGCGGCGATCAGATCAGCGGAACGGTAGGCTTTAGAGTTGGGATGATCCGTGTACGCGTGAACCACATCGCCAGGGGTGTCATCGTCCCCATCATCATCCTGGCTCGCCTGTTCCTCGTCATCGGGATTTTCGTCGCGCAATTGGTCATCCACGTAGGCAGGCAGGAGATGATTGAGTAACCGCATATCGAGCGCCGCTTTGCGCCCTTCGGATGTAATCTTGAGCATATTATCGAATTCAGGCGAGACTGTGCCGTTGCGCACAGCCGTTGCCCGCTCCGCCAGATCAGCGATGTAGTCTTCCAGTTCAGGCGTACTCGGCAATTCCACGATTAGCGGTCTATCCTGATGCAGCATCGGTCTGCTAATCGTGCCCGTCTGCACCTGCTCCCATTTCAAGGCTTCACAGAACTGCGAGAGCAGGGTCGAGAGTTCGGGCACATTCACAAACTTCGCCAGGCGGATATTGATGCGGAAACCGCCGCCTTCGGGCGACATCTCCGGCAGCGCCACGGCTTGGGCAAAGAGCTTCGCCCAAGGATCGAAATGGGTCAAGCCGAGCCGCTCCAATGTGGGGTACTGGAAGTAGCGTTGCAGGGTGAAGACTTCGGCCAGGGTATTGGTGACAGGCGTGGCGGTGATGCCCACAAAGCGCCCGCCCTGTTGCTGGATAAAGCGCGACTTGATGAACATATCGAAGGCACGTTGTGAGTTGGTGTTCGCCAGCCCAGCCACACGGCTCATCTTGGTGGCGAAGAAGAGATTCTTGTAGGCGTGAAATTCGTCCACCAGGAGCATATCCAGCCCGAGCATCTCCCAGGTGATCGTCTCTGCCGCATCCTTGCGCATACTGGCTTTGTCCACCAGCTTGGCCTCGTACCGCTTGATCGCCTTCTGGATCTGCTTCTCCGCGCTGCGCCCGATCTCCGCGCTCTGGTAAAGGAAATTACGCAGCTTCTCGATCTCCGCTTCCAGGAATTCGTTCAGGGCATCTGCGCCAACAGGCAGCAACTTGAAAGACGATTCGGGCACGACCACCACATCCCAATCACCGGTGGCGATGCGGCTCAGGAACTCACCGCGTTTTGCTTTGGACAAATCTTTCGGCCCGGCACACAATATCTTCGCCAGTGGGTATGCCCACAATGCTTCTTCCTGCCATTGCAGGGTCAGGTGATTGGGTACCACCACCATCGCCTTGTTGATCCGTCCCAGCCGTTTCAGTTCCATGATGGCAGCGACGGAAGTCAGCGTCTTTCCCAGACCCACTTCATGCGCCAGCAGGACACTGCGCTCCTGCAAAATACGCCAGACAGCATCCAACTGGTGCGGACGCATCGTGATCTCAGCGTTCATGCCGGGCAGGGTCAGGTGCGCGCCATCGAAATGCGGGCGAGCATAGATGTTGTAGAGACGGTTATACAATTGAGCGAGATGCTCTGCTCGTTCAGGGTCTTCCCAGAGCCAGACTTCAAAGGCAGCTTCGATCTTTTCCAGCTTCGCTTGCGCTGCTATCGTGGCGTCCTTGTTCATCACCTGGCGGTCATCGACTTTGTCATAGACGATCGGAGTTTGGGCGTTCAAGCTGTTGGAAATCAGGTCAAGAGCACTGCGCCGCTCCGTGCCCCACTCCGAATAGAGCAGGTAATCCGTCACAGCCCAATCGAATGCCTTGATCCGCCACATGCCCAGATCAGGCACATAGTTAATCGTCTCGACGCGGATACCTTCCAGCAGGTATTCGAGGAAGGACTGGATCACATCGGTGGGAATCCAACCAGAGCCGAGTCTGGCCCGGATTTCACCAGGTAGTAAGGGCTTGGGCATTGCATCCCGCAGGGCAACGATATTTTCTTCGTAGGTGGGATCGTCTTCTGCGGCAACTTTGGCGGCTTCGATCTTCTCCAGAATATTGCCGGAGAGATAGAGATTGGCGGGCTGCCACTGTCGGGTAGCAGGGTCTTTGTAGAGCAAGCCTTTCAGTTCTTCCAACACCAGCCCTTCTTCCACGCCCGTTGCCTCACAGATGAAGTCCAGGTCGATCTCTCCGAACTGATCCAAACTTAGCAGTAAGGCATCTTTGGCGCTCGGCGCGGCAGGTAAAACCCGTTGCGCACGCACGGTACTGTGACTGAATATCTCGGCTTTGCGCGGCATCCCGCCAGGCACTTCCACTTCCAAAGCTCGCAGGAAGGGCAGAGCCGGATTGCCTTTGAGCAACTTTTGGGTATGCTTGCCGGTCAGTGCGCCGTAATAGAGCAGGTAGTTGTCGTAGGCTTCGTTCAGGCGGCTGCGTAGGTGTTCCGCCTGTCCATCCGCCTCGATCTCGCTCTCAAGCAGGTCACGCGCCAGATCGTATAGTTTCCGCAAGGCTTCTAACTGCTTGCGTTCGCGCGGGCGGGTTTTGTCGGGGACCGGGATGACGTGCTTATGGGTCTGTATCCCGAGCGGGGCACTTCCCTGGTCGGCGATCGGATGGACAATGCCCACCGGCAACACAGCCAGAAGCGTTCCCGCCAGCATATCGGCAATATTGGCTCCTGTTTCTGCCTTCAAGGTGTACTCATTAGCTGCATACATCCCGCGTGTCAGGCAGGCTCTGCCCAGAGCGTGTTCGGGATGGGCTGCATAGTAGCTGTTTACGGGTACGCTGTGAGTTTCAGCGTCTTTATTCTCCAGCGGCATATCAACTACATCCACCCAGGCAGGCAGAAGAGCATCTTCTGCCAAGACATGCTCACGTTTGCGCAGGAAAAGCACATCCGTCACGACCTGTGTGCCCGCGTTTTCCTTGAAGGCGTTCTCGGGCAAACGTATAGCAGCTAATAACTCGGCGTGTCTGGCAACCCAGCGCCGCACAAAGCTGTCTTTCTTGTCCAGCGTATAGCGGCTGGTGATGATCGCCACCAGGCCGCCGGGTACGGTAACGTCGATGGCTTTGCAGAGGAAGTAATCGTGGATGCTAGCCTTAAGCCTTTTATCCTGGATAGAACTATCTACGACAGGATAATCGCCGAAGGGAACGTTCGAGATCACCAGATCGAATTGATTGGCTTGCACAGGGGCATTTTCAAAGCCACCGACAAAGATGCTGCTGCGTTCTGCATTGGGGTGCAATAGAGTAAGGATTTGCGCCGTGAGGGGTTCGAGTTCGATTTCCAGCCAGTCGGATTTCTCCCGCCAAGCGGCAGGTTCTAGGCTACGGAAATGCCCGATGCCTGCGGACGGGTCGAGGATGCGCAAGCCTGTAAGGTCATCGGCAAAGGCTTGCGACACACCCTGCCAGATGGCACGGATAATGTCCAAACTGGTGTAGTGGGCATTCAGCATGCTGGCTTTGAGGGCATCCAGTTCCGCCTTTTCGAGCATCGCATCCAATTCGGCGGCGGCATGATTGTAAACGGCGGTATCGCCCCAGCCTGTGTAGCGGATCAGGATGCGTTGCTGCTCCGGACTGGCAGGCAGTCCATTCTTTTCTTTCAGCATCCGCAAGGCAGACAGGTTATCGGCTGCCTTTTGTCTGGCATTGCCAAAGGACAGCGTTTGGTTATCAGGAAAGTAGAAGGTCTTCATCATTCATCTCCATGTAAGGCATCCAGGGCGGCGACTGCCACCCGTTCATCCGGGGTAAGCAGTTCGCAAACGCCCAATTCTTCATTTTCAAGCACGGGAAATAAGCCCCAGCCCGTGCATTCTTCTGTACCGGCTTCTGCCAGCACATTGATCTGGATCGCATGCCAGCGACCACCTGCCTGTCTCAGGGGCAAAAGTTTTCCATCCAACTTGGTACTCACCGGACGCAGGGTATAGGCTTGCACTTTCATCGTTTTCTCCTTGAAATAGACAGAGCGGAAGGCTTGAGAACCTTCCGCTCTGTTGTCTTGTTTTTTATCGTTTGCACCCAACAGGGTCTTGTGTATCGCCTGTGCCCGAAAGGGTGTCTTGGATAGCGCCTACACAGGCACAGCTTCTTCTGCATTCTTCACCGGCACGCTTGCCTCCTGGATAGCCATCGGCATGATCACACAGACGAAGTCATCTTCGGCAAAGACCACCGGGTTATTGCTGCCTATCAGGTGTAGATGCGGGAATTCACGTCTCATCCCCGCTAAAGCTTGCAGCAGGTAGAGACCGTTCAAGTTGAAAGGCAGATGGATATTGCAGGCGACTTCCTCTTCACTCTGCCCGATCTCATCGCTCTTGCCTGATACCCGCATGCCCGTGTCACTGGGGACGAAGTGGATCAGGTGCGTGCCCCCGTCACGGGCGAAGATATCCGCCCGTTTCACGGCCATCTCCAGCCCTTCACGGGAGAAAGGCCTCGCATCACCCGGCAGGGTAAAGCCATCCGCCATGTAGATGATCTGCCGCCAATCGGGGAAAGTGCCTTCCAGACGGGAGGCCCAGAAGCGCTGTTCACCCCAACGGAAGAGCATGCGTCCTTCATCTGCCTGAATGGAGAGCGTTTCATCCTCCGCTGGCAAACTGCGCAGCAGCTTCTGCGCCGATTTCAGGGGGATGAGATACTGCTTTTCTTCATCCACCGCGCTTTCCACAGAAACCAGGTCTACAGCCAGACGGAAACCATCGGCTGCCACCAAACGCAGCTCACTGCCTTTCAGGTCAAAGCAGATCGTATTCAGCACCGGGCGTGAATAGTCTGTGCTGGCTGCGGAGATCACGCGCCCCAGCGCCTCTTTCAAATCTTGTGCGGAAAGCGAGAGCAGGCTGGCATTTGTTGCGAGCGTGAACTCAGGCGGGAAGCTGTCTTCGGTGGAGAGGCTCAGGCGCGTTTTGGAACCGCCCGTGTGGATCAGCAGGTCGTGGTCGCTGATCTCCAGACTAACTTCTTCCCCATCCAACATCCCGAGGATGTCGGCAAAGGTCTGGGCAGGGATCAGGCAGCTTTGGGTCGTTTCACCTTCGATTTTGATCTGGGCGGACACACTCACGCCCATGCGGATTTCGATGTCAGTCGCATTCAGTTCGATATGGTTTTCTCCGGCATCCAGGCGCATTTCGACGTGTGTAAGCACAGGCAACACCGTCGCGGAAATCGCAGGCAGAACATAGCCCACGGCATTACGCAGGTCGGCACGGTTACAGGTCAAGGTGGTGGTCATAAGATTTTCTCCTTTTCAGATTGAGCCGCAACTGGGCTCGGTGCGGGTAGGGTAAAGACAGTTGTGTAGTTTTCTTTCATGTAGGTGAAGTCAGAGGGATAATCTGCGCCGGGGATCACACAGAAGCAGCGCACTTCATGCCCGATTTCTTTCTGAAGGGCCAAGGCATCTTCAAGCGCATCGAAGACGGTAGCGAAGTCAAGCTCCCAGAAATTCTCTTCGTTTTCAGGGTCTTCATCATCTTCTTGCTTGACGTTGCTGGCAACGATCGCGAGGTACCCAGAGATTGCCTTCAGGTCTTGCTCAGGCGTGGCTGGGGTGTCGATCTCCTTCAGCTTGTCCAGGATCAAGAACGCCTTCATCACAAAGGGGTGGTTTTCGCGGTGCGGGTGATACATCTCATCCAGATACTCGCCTGCAAGGATTTCAGCGATCGCAGCTTCTGTGATGAGGCAGCCATAGTCCTGCGCAATTTCCAGAACGTGCTCACGCGTGTAATTACCGTATGCCTTCCAGTAGGCGTATTCTTCAACGCCTTCTGGCGGTTCATCACTGGAAAAGATACTGGCGTCCCCGTAGTAATAACCGTTGTAGTAGATCAAGTCTTCGACCACCCCAAGGTCTTCAAAATGGTCTGCTTTGTGCATCTTGATATGCGTGCCGTAGGTCAGTTGGATGCTTTCATAAGGGCCAAGCACGGGGCCGTTCCAGCCCCAATCATCCAGCTTCTCGTCTATGGATGTGCGTCCGTGATAGAGGCGTAAGTAAAGATTCTCTTTCATGATTTTTCTCCCTAAAATCCCAGTTTCTTTTCTTTGAGCGAGACATAGCGGCCCTTACCGATCACAAGATGGTCGAGCACCTCGATATCCATTAGCTTGCCTGCTTCGATCACCGTGCGTGTCAGGGCAATATCCTGCGGGCTTGGCGTGGGGTCACCGGATGGGTGGTTATGACACAGAATGATCGCAGGGGCATTACGCTCGATTGCAGGTTTCAAGAGTTCCGCAACCCGCACATGGCTGGCATTCACGGTGCCGTGATACGCTTCAACAATGTCCAAAACATGGTTACGCGTGTTCAGGACGATCACCTTCAAATATTCCTGCTCGAGCAGGCTCATCTCATGTTGCACCAGCGCAGCTGCATCTGCCGGGGAGTTCACCACCGGACGTTCTTCTGGGGGCTCACAAAGCCGTAGCCCTAGAGCAAGAGCCGCTTTAAGTTTTACGGCTGTGCTTTCACCCAAGCCGTGGATGGAAGCGATCTGCTGAATGGGGGCATGGTAGATACGCTGCAAATCGCCAGTAAAGCGGGCCAGCAAGGCTTCGGCGATCTCGATCTGCTGCGTACCGCCAATCACAGCAGCCAAGAGTTCAGAGAGACTGCAAGAAGCAACATCTGCGCTGACACGATACGCAGGGGTCTCGCGCACGGGTAGGGTTTTCAGTTTGGAACTGGTGGGGTACAGGGTTGTTTGGAACATCTTTTTTCTCCTATAGAAAAACTCCCTGCCCGAATCGGACAGGGAGTTGCTTGACGATTTAGAACGCATGTGCTATTATTGTCTTGCTGCTCAGAAGGATGCCCCCCTCATCCTTCTGGGTTGCACTATTTAACGGGGAGTTTGCGCGGGTTATGGCAGGGCATTGATGACCTGCGTTTGGAAAGTCGTAATAAAGGCAGGGGCGAAAATCCGAAAGGCAGTCAGCACCCCAGCCGCAACCACACTACACAGAGCGAGCCATTCGACCAAGCCATGCCCGGCTTCAGAACCCTTATCTCCATCATCATCAGAAACCAGAAGCGCAATATTGCCATCTGGATCGACGATCCCATCACTGCCGATCAGCCAGCCATCTTCACAGGATACGGTTTCTACGGCGACTTCAAATTCTTCTTCGTTTACAACTGCGGGAATATTCGTAGTAGTCATGATTGTTTATCTCCTTGTGCCTTAGCACGAAAAAAGCCCTGTGAAGGTTTTTCTCCACAGGGCGGGTTAGTTGGAATGCTAGCGACTTGCTGGCTTTGTTTTTTCTTGTTTTTTTTCGGATA
>Ga0209042_1002021_pt1 | contig 14194 bp, 11 predicted proteins | sample SaaInlV_200m_DNA_6_FD_184649 | JGI IMG/M metagenome (GOLD analysis project Ga0209042, IMG submission 184649) | Marine microbial communities from expanding oxygen minimum zones in the Saanich Inlet - SI037_S2LV_200m_DNA (SPAdes) (version 2) | ecosystem: Environmental > Aquatic > Marine >...
GTTGAAACATGGCGTCAGCGATGCGGTCCTTGATCACAATCCGATCCTCAGGCTGATGTCCATGGAATTTCTCGTAAAGATCCGCTTCCGTCAGCGTAACATCCCCGTAAGTCTCACGAGCGACATCATACCCCCAGTCCCTGAAAGCACCTTCCGTGTATTTCATGATGTTGCCCTTGTGGACCAGGGTCACGCTCTTCCGGTGATGGTCCAAGGCATATTGAATGGCCATGGATACCAGACGATCGGTGTTTGCTTTGCTCATGGGTTTGATGCCCACGGCACTCTCCAGGGAAACCGTCGTTCCACCCGCCGCCTTCGACCTGGCATTTATGGAAGCCAAAAGCTCACGGGCATCAGTGGATCCGGCCGGCCACTCCAACCCCGCATAAACGTCTTCCGTGTTCTCCCTGAAAATCACCACGTCCACCCGCTCGGGATGGGTCACCGGCGCGGGAACACCATCAAGGTAGCAAACCGGACGCACGCAGGCATACAGATCAAGGGTCTGGCGAAGGGCGACGTTCAGGGAACGGAATCCCCCCCCAACCGGGGTGGTGAGGGGTCCCTTGAGGGCCACGCCGTAACGGGATATGGCCGAAAGCGTCTCTTTGGGAAGGGGGTTTTTCACCCCATAGTGTTCCTGCGCTTTTTCCCCGGCCAGGATTTCCCGCCAGGATATCCCCCTTTTACCATCATACACCCTTTCCACCGCTGCATCCAGAACGGATTTAGTTGCCGACCAAATGTCGGGGCCTATACCATCCCCTTCGATAAACGGGATGATGGGGAAATCGGGTACAACAGGCCGCTGTTGATCATCCCACTGGATGGTGTTTGCAGCATCGTCAGCAGCCGACTCCGCCAAAGTAGCTACGACGGCCGGATCGGAAGTGTTTTGGGTTTTCATTTTTTTCTCCATTTTGAAAGTCCTTCCGGCTCTTTGCGGATTAACGTGAAGAATTGATTTTTTGAACCAAAAGTGTCAGAAGCCAAAAGCACCACTCATTCCCGCGCAGAGCGTGGGAATGAGGGCAACGGTCCTTTCCTTCACGCCAAAGCTTTGGCTCGATTAAAATAATTATATTCAGCCAAAACACATCTCGGTAGCCCGGTTTTGGCTGCGAATAAACCTTTTAATAAAGATCCTCCAATGTCAGCGTATTAGCCACCAGTTCTTTGGCATAGGCATTGTTTGTAACCCCAAACGTAGTTACCATGGTCAGGAAAATGTTTTTTCTGGTTCCCGTAACCCGTCGAAAAACGTCCAGTTTACGCCGCAGGTCCTTGGCGTATTTCTTGTCAATGGTAAACTCCGTTTCAGAATACTTCATTTCACACAGGTTGATTGTATCGTCTCGCCGATCAATCAACAGGTCAATCTGCGCGCCGGGAATATTGGAATTTGCAGAAGATTGATAACGCCATGGAGCTTCTGTTGTTTCAACGCTCGCGATTCCCAGGGCCGTTTTTAGCCGTAGCGCATGTTTCAAACAAAGGCCCTCAAAAGCATATCCAGCCCAAGCTCTTCGACGCGGCGCATTTTGCTGAGTTAACCAGTATCCATCCCCGGGCGACCTCTTTCCAAGTCTTCCGACCCAATCCAGAAAAAACAGAGAATATTCATCGGAAAGCCGGTAAAGAGCATCGTTTGCATTTTTGCCGAAAGGGGTCTGGGGTAGGATAAAGCCGGATTCCTCCAACTCCTCGAGACGATGGCTCGCGCTACCACCGGATCGCAGACCGATGGACCGCAGGATTTCGGTACGTGTCAATCCCTGACGCTTTTTGGCAAGCGTTTTGATGATCTTCTGATGCTGTTCACTTTCATCGAAAAGCGAAGCGTACAGTCTATGGAACTCAACGCGCAGAAGTCCCTGAGAGGAAAAGCATGTCTTGTCGATAATCTGAGCAGCTGACAGACCCGGTTCCGCTTGTTTCAGGTAATGTGGAACCCCTCCCATGGCCATATAGAGTTCCACGATCTGGGCGTGTGTCAGATTCACACCCTGAGACTGAAGGAAGGTCTCTGTTTCGTGTAGTGTGAAGGGGAGGAGGCGTATCTGACGTGTCAGACGGTTATGCAGCCCTCCCCTGGCAGTCACGATGTTTTGGATCATCCAGGATGCTGCAGAGCCGCAAACCACCATGATAAAATCGTTTTTCCGCGAGCCCCAGCTGTTCCAAAAATGCTCTAAACTGGAGAGAAATTTTGAGCGCGGTGTGTTCAGCCAAGGCAGTTCGTCAAAGAATACAATTCGTTTCCCCGTTTCCTTTTTGAGTATCGGCGATTCAAGAAATTGTTCCAACTGCCTAAACGCTTCAGCCCATGAAGCGGGTCTCTGCGGTTGGATGCCCATTCCAATGGCCTTGCCAAGGGCCTGGGCGAAGTTGTCCAGCTGCTCTTTCAGGGCCGCGCCATGTTTCCCTATGATCTCGAAGCAGATCTCGGCGTCAAAAAACTCCCTGACCAAGTGGGTTTTCCCGACACGACGTCGTCCGTAAACCGCAACAAATTCAGGATCCGACGATTTGGAGGCGAGCCCCAAGATCCCCTTCTCCACCTTACGCCCTATGATTCGCTCTAAGCTCATAATACCGTATTTTGGCCCAATTTAATGAGTCATGTCAAGCCAGAAGTAAAATCGAAGACCCTGTTTTGGCCAATTATAATGATTTATATCAAGCCGAAACCTTTGACAGCACGGGAACCTGGTATCAGCAACGTTGACAGTTACGCCATAGCATTGTAAACAGATTAATCTGCCATATGGGCCTTCAAAGAGGAGACAAAAAACCATGCAACATCCGTTTGACCGGGAAAACGCCCTGAAGATTTTATCCGTGAAACGCCGCGAACTGGGACGGGGGCTTTCTTATACCGAAAAAATCCTCTTTCTCCATGAAATACCCCGGAAAACACCCGGAAAACTACAGCCGGGAGTCCATCAGATCTTTCTTCGACCGGATCGGGTCGCCATGCAGGATGCTACCGCCCAGATGGCCATGCTCCAGTTCATGCAGACGGGACAGAAAAAAACCAACATCTCGGCCACCATTCACTGTGATCACCTCATCCGGGCACGGGAAGGGAGTGATATTGACCTTGAGGGCGCTTTGGACGTCAACAAGGAAGTGTACGATTTTCTCTCTTCGGCAGCCATGAAATACGGAATCGGTTTCTGGGGACCCGGATCGGGCATCATCCACCAGGTGCTCCTGGAAAATTATGCCTTCCCGGGGGGGCTCATGATCGGAACCGATTCACACACCCCCAACGCGGGGGGCTTAGGCATGATCGCCATCGGCGTTGGCGGGGCCGACGCTGCTGAAGTCATGGCCGGACTCCCCTGGGAAACCACCTTCCCCTCACTGGTGGGGATTAAACTGACAGGTGAACTGACGGGGTGGGCATCTGCCAAAGATATTATCCTGGAGATGCTGGAGCGATTCAGCGTCAAAGGCGGGACCGGGAAGATCTTTGAATATTTCGGCCAGGGGGCAAAAGGGCTGTCGGCGGCCCAGAAGGCGACCATCACCAATATGGGTGCTGAGCTTGGGGCCACGAGTTCCGTATTTGTCTATGACGAAAGCATGGCCAGTTATCTCAACAATACCGGGCGTGAAACGGATGCGGCCGCAGCCGCTGCTCTCGCGGATGTTCTGTGCCGGGACGACATCTGCACCACCGATCCGGAGCGTGTTTACGACCAGGTCCTGGAGCTGGATCTCGGCACCATCAAACCGGCCCATGCGGGCCCTTTCAGCCCGGACCGGATCACCGGAGTGGCGGATTTCAGGGAACGGGTGGCCTCGGAAAAATGGCCCGAAAAGGTTTCCGCCGTGCTCATGGGATCCTGCACCAACTCATCCTATTCGGATCTTTGTGCCGCAGCAGAAATCCTTGAGCAGGGAAGGCGGCACGGTTTGCGGGTCAAAGTCCCCTTCATGTTGTCTCCGGGTTCGGAGCAGATCTACGAAACCGTCAAGCGGGACGGGATCCTTCAACAACTGCAGGATGCGGGCACCATAATTCTTTCCGCATCCTGCGGGCCCTGTATCGGTCAATGGGACCGGAAGGATTCCCGGAAGGGCCTCCAGAATATCATGTTCACCACCTTCAACCGAAATTTCAAGGCGCGAAACGACGCCAATCCCGAAACCCTGGCCTTTCTGACCTCACCCACCATGGCCGCTTGCCTCGCTTTATCGGGTGATGCCGGGTTCAACCCGGAGACCGATCTGCTGGTGGGGGCTGAAGGGGAAACATTTCAACTGACACCCCCCCATCCGCCACCACTACCTGAAAAAGGCCTGACGCTCTACAAATCCGCCTACATTGCCGCAGAGGCGGAAGATATGACGTTCCCCATAATGATTGATCCCCATTCAGAAAGGCTTGAACTGCTTAAACCCTTTGCGCCCCGGGACGGAGAGGATTTCACCAAGCTGCCCGTTCTCGTCAAGACCAAGGGGAAAACCACCACGGATCACATCTCCCCGGGCGGGAAATGGCTCAAATATCGGGGGCACCTGAGCAACATCTCACAAAATATGCTGGCAGGCGCCTTAAATGCCTTTACGGGTGAAACCGGTCATGGCACTGACATTCTCAGCCGACAAAAAGGGATAAAGTTCTCGGAACTTGCCAAAATCTATCAAGAAATATGCGGCGGGTTCATCATCGTAGGCGATGAAAACTACGGCGAAGGATCGAGCCGGGAGCATGCGGCCATGAGCCCCCGGTTCCTGGGAGCAAAAGCCGTCATCACCCGCTCTTTCGCCAGAATTCATGAAGCCAACCTCAAGAAACAGGGCATTTTGCCGCTGACGTTCGCGAACCTTTTGGATTACGACAGGATCAGCGAGGATGACCGCATAAGCCTGATGGGTCTTGAAACCCTCAACCCCCATGAAGCGATTCGGGCGATTGTTCAGCCAAAAGAAGGCCCCGGCTTCGAGATTGCGCTCATGCACACCCTGACGGATGAACAGATAAAATGGTTTAAGGCGGGGTCGGCGCTGAACACGGTACGGAGGTTAACATGACGACGTTTGATCTGGTCATTCAAAACGGAACCATCTTAACCATGGACCCTGAAAACAGGGTCATTGAAAATGGTGCCCTGTGCGTATCGGGTGATACCATTTCGCAATTGGGGGATCAAACCCCCGAAAGCCATGGTGCCTTAAAAACAATTGATGCCAAAGGCGGTCTCATCCTTCCGGGACTCATCAACGGTCATACCCATGCGGCCATGAGCCTTTTCAAGGGCCTGGCGGACGACCTTCCGCTCATGGAATGGCTAAATCACTATATCTTCCCCGTTGAAAAGAACATGGACGCCGATTTTGTCCACACCGGCACACTGCTGGCCTGCGCCGAGATGATCCTGTCCGGCACCACCTGTTTCTGCGACATGTACCTCTTTGAGGACCAGGTGGCACAAGCCGCCTTTCAATCGGGTCTCAGGTGCCTTGTGGGGGAAGTGCTCTATGACTTCCCCTCTCCCAATTACGGCGACCTGGAAAACGGGTTTACCTACACAGAGTGGCTCATTCGGAAATGGAAAGACAATCCCCTGGTATCCATTGCCGTGGAACCCCACGCCCTTTTTACCTGCAGCCCCGAACTGCTCAAGAGAGCCAACGAGATGGCCCTGTCTCACAAAAGACCCCTGATTATCCATTTCGCCGAAACCCTGGCGGAACTGGAAGAAGTGGAAAAGCGATACGGCAAGAGACCCCTGGAACACCTGGAAGCCCTGGGCATTCCGGGGCCGCATCTGATCGCGGACCACGCCGTCCATTTGAATCCATCCGAGATTGACAAAATGGCCGAGTACGGTATCAAGGTGATTCACAATCCGGAGAGCAACATGAAACTGGGCTCGGGCATTGCACCGGTACCCCGGATGATCGATCGCGGGATAAGTGTGGGCATAGGGACCGACGGCGGCGCTTCCAACAATAACCTGGACCTCTTCACGGAGATGGACATGGCGGCCAAGCTCCACAAGGTCCAGACCATGGACCCCACAGTCATGGATGCCCTGACCGTGTTGAAAATGGCCACCATTGAAGGGGCCAGAGCGTTGGGACTGTCCCATGAAACCGGCTCCCTTGAAACCGGGAAAAAGGCGGATATCATTGTTATCGACACCCGCAAACCCCACCTGACGCCCATGTACAATCCTTTTTCCCACCTGGTCTATGCGGCCAGGGGACAGGACGTGAGCCACACCGTCATTAACGGCCGGCTGGTCATGGAAAACCGTCGATTGCTGACCCTGGATCTGAAAGAGGTCATGGCGCGGGCCACGGAAAAGGCCACGGATGTCAGAAAATGGGTATCGAACCATTGAGACATAAAGAAAACATCTACCCGGCCATCGGCAGTCGGCTCCTGGGGGTCCCTGAAGTATGGACCCTGGGGGTCAAACCCAATTTCCCGGACTACACACCCGAGGAACAGGAATTCATCAGAAAATCCCATATCATCCTCTACCCCACGCGCAATTACGCCCAGTTCCTGACCACCATGGGGAAAAAAATTTTCCCGAGTCTTGAAACATACCTCTATGCAGACGAAAAGATTAAACAAACCACCCTGTTTTACATGCTGAATATCTCCCACCCCCGCACCCGGATCTATTATCGCCTCCACCACAAAGATATTCTGGACCATTTCCATTATCCTTTTATCGGAAAACTGCCCAGGTCTTCAGCCCGGGGCAGAGGGGTTTATCTGATCGGCAACGGGGAACAACTGAACGCTTATCTGGAACAGACCCAAATCGCCTACATTCAGGAATACATTCCTCACAACCGGGATTTAAGGGTTGTCTTGATTAACCATCAACCGGTCATTGCTTACTGGCGAATCAGGGCACCGGACAATTTCAGGACCAATTTAAGCCAGGGGGGGCGTATCAGCTTTGACGATATTCCCGCATCGGGCATTGCAGCGGCACAGGATGCCGCCCGGAAATGCCGGTTCAACGATGTGGGGATCGATCTCATCAGGCATGAAGGTCAATGGCTCATCATCGAAGCCAATATGAAATACGGCCGCAAGGGGTTGAAAATGAAAGGGCTTGACCTCAAAGAAATCCTGCGGGCAAAACTGATGGCGGGGGAACTCTTCAATTAGAAAAAGAGGCCACACCTATTTTATCTGACGCCACGCTGTTTTCTCCGTGTTGAATATTCTTCGCGGATATGCGATGCTGGGTTTGCGAAAACCTGACAAAAAAGGCCCAAGAAAGAGGCCCCTGAACTGCTGTACAACTTGGTCAGAAGCGGTAAGCTTGGACAGAAAACGGGCGAAGGCTTTTATCGCCATGTGAACAATTGACCTGTTGAAGAAAGTGAATATATAAAAAAGAAGAATAAACATAAAGGAGGCTTCTCATGAGTTTCAGCATTAAGAACAATGTTTACTGGGTTGGAAAGATTGACTGGGAACTCGAAAGATTTCATGGCTATGAATACTCGACACATCGCGGTTCGACCTATAATTCATATTTGATCAAAGAAGAAAAAACTGCTTTGATTGATACGGTATGGGGGCCTTATTCAAAAGAGTTCGTTGAAAACCTCGCCAATGAAATTGACCTTGACAAAATTGATTATGTCATTGCAAATCACGCAGAAACAGACCACAGCGGTGCTCTTCCTGAACTTATGCGCCATATACCTGAGACACCGGTTTATTGTACGAAAAACGGAATCAAATCATTGAAAGGTCAATATCACGAAGACTGGAATTTCAATATTGTCAAAACGGGAGATAAAATTAGTTTAGGAGAGAAAGAATTAATTTTCGTAGAGATGCCCATGCTCCACTGGCCTGACAGTATGCTCTGTTACTTAACGGGAGACGAGTTACTATTCAGCAACGATGCCTTTGGCCATCATTATGCATCTGAACTCATGTATGCCGACCTGGTTGATCAGGCAGAACTGTTTGCTGAGTGCATCAAGTACTACGCAAATATCCTAACCCCATTCAGTCCCATGGCCACCAAGAAAATACACGAGATCCTATCATTTAACCTTCCTCTTGATATGATTTGTCCATCCCATGGCATGATCTGGAGAGACCGTCCTGAGCAAATTGTCGAACAATATTTGAAATGGGCGGATGATTATCAGGAAAATCAGATCACAATTATTTATGATACCATGTGGAACGGCACTCGCAAAATGGCCGAGTGCATTGCAAAAGGAATCAGAGAATCGGACAAGGAAGTTAATGTCAAACTTTATCATCTTGAAAAAAGAGACAAGAATGATGTGATTACAGAGGTTTTTAAATCCAAAGCTATCATTGTTGGTTCTCCGACAATTAACAGGGGAATCTTAACTTCTGTGGCGGCTATCCTTGAATTGATAAAGGGCCTGAAATTCAGGAAAAAGAAAGCCGCGGCATTCGGATGCTATGGATGGAGCGGCGAGTCAGCGAAAATCATCTCTGACAGTTTGAAAACATCTGGATTTGATATGGCGGATGAAACTCTCAGAGTTAATTGGAATCCGGATGATGAAAGTGTGGAAAAGTGTATAGAATATGGAAAGAAGTTGTCCGAAAAATTCGTATAAACGGCATTCTCGCCGTAAATTCCGGGAAAACAGGACTAAATTTCACAGTTGAAAAAACGGGTGTTGGGTTTGGGTTTGGGACATCCTATAATGCTCCTGTCAAGAAAAATTTCCAAAAAATGTAAACATCGCAATAACAGATAGTTACGGTGCATTGCAATTTTTTGATATAGCCCAGCGTCAAGCCCGTTCCGGACTTTTTGCAGTTTTCAGTGAGTTTCTCACCTTTTGTGAACTCTACACCTTATCGTTACGTTTATCCGGCATGCGACCCTGCCGGCCGCCACCCATCATCCCTTATCCAGGTTGTAAAGTTCAGTGAGAGGCCCAGCATTGTCCCTCACGAGATCCAAAATTGGTCTCAACGTCCATAATCGAGCTCTCTCACTGATAAACTTGCATGCTTTTATATGTAAAACGACATCTTCCCTGCAAAGATAACCAAGATTCTCCCTCAATTTTTGAAGTTTGGGGTTATGTAGTCACTTTTATTCCCATTGATTGCTTATTCTGAAGAACATCGTTCCAGTCCTGGCATTCCTGAGGCGGCAAATCTAACGTAAATAACACGCCTGAATAACGCCCCTGGAATTGTTGGATATAATTTTTTCCTGCCGGGTCGTTGTCAAATGCAAGAAAAATATCCATTTTTTCGGAACTGTATTTTTTTATCAGACCATCAACCAACTCCCATTGAAAACGGCTAATCTGGCCGCCAATTGCAAAGTACCGGGTTCGGTCGTTTTTATCATGACGCAGTTTGGCATAGGAAAGTGCGTCAATTGGCGCTTCACAAATCACAGCCTTTGAGTCACTTTCCTTCAGGGTACTCCTCCACAACCCTTTACGACCTCCTTTCGTGTAACATTTGAAATTATGATTCCGCCTTTCAATACCCGCTATACCCTTAAAATCAAAATACGGAAAACAAACATTCCGATACCGATCAACTCTTACGGCGCCGGCAAACCGGCCGACCAAAATGGATTCAAGGTCAATACCTCGACTTTCCAAGTAATCATGATGCCTTGTAATGGGTGTGGTCTCAGCATACTCCCGCGCCACTTTTTGGCGATTCTTGGCGGCTGATCTAGGATTCGGCAAAAGGGCAGTATGGGAAAAAGAATTAACGTTGCAGCATAACGATTTCCTCAGCTCTTTTCTTGTTTGGCCAAGATTACAGCCGGTGTGCTGCATTACAAAGTCAAGAATTGAACCCCCTTTGCCACGCCTGAAATCATAATAAACCCAATGCCCATCATGGCCCCGGCTCACTGCGATTTTGCCGTCATCAGCCTGGCGCCTGAGTACGACACATGTCCTGCTGGACTGGTTACGATCAAGCTCAGTGTAATTGTAAGTCGGTGCATATTCCATCAGGCTGATCTCTTTTTTAAATCGTTAAAGCTCCTCCATTTGAACTCCGGCGGTCTCATGTTGCCCATTCCTCAATGATGCCGCTTAGCTGCCGTCTTCATGGCCTAACTTCCTGATAGTTTGGTAACCACCCTGAGTAAATAACTGGTTTTACAGAGGTACTTGGCTGATGTGGGTTGTCTATAATGTTACTTTCAAGTATTCAGGATTGAACGGTTCCTGCTTTTTCATTAAGGTCCACGCGATCACTAGGAGTTTGGCTGCCAGTTTGACTCTCATTTTCGTCTTGATGCCCTTTTCGCGGGATCTTTGACGGAGCTTTTCCGTAAAGTATGCGACAAAGTGTTGATTGCGGGAAGAAGCGATCAGGGCCGCCTGGTACAAGGCATAACGGAGGTCGGCTTTGCCTTTTTTCGATATCACTGCCGTGGCATACCCTGAACTTTTTCCGCTACGGTTTGCATTGAGATCCCAACCTGACAGCTTTATCACCTGTTTTGCATTATGAAACCGAAATGGGTTGCCGATAGCCCCTAAAACCTTCGATGAAATGTCTTTACCAAAACCAGGCATGGAGAGAAGATACTTGTATTCAGGGAAATTCAAGCAGATTCCTTCTATCTTTTCTTCCACTTCGAAAATGGATTCCCGGACGTGTTGAAGCTCTTCAACCATCATTTTTGCCTCAAACTGAACAGTTTCCCCAACTTTGCATCCAATGGATTCAAATGCTTTTTCCCAGATCAGCTTCACATGTTCCCGTTGCCTTATCGTTCGTTTGCCAGGCGCGACTAGCCTAAGAAACTCTTCGTACTCCATCCCGGCTATCAGCGAAGGTTCCAGACACCATTTCACCACGCTAAGGCTGCAGCCTGACATCCGGGAAAAGTGAGGGTCCAATTCAGGAAAATACTGAGCAAGCAAATGATTCCGGATGCGCACTCTGCTTCCATGCTCCTGTTTTTTTAGCCGGCGTTTAAAAGACAGCAGATTTCGAAGCTCACGAAGCAGCATGATCGGATATTCATAAAACAGACATTTGCCTTGAGAAACCAAATCCGCTACATTAGCCGCATCCTTCGTATCATGTTTATCCCAGCGCCCATCCAGTAATTCACGGTTTTTCTTGACCGCCGTGCCGGCCACAAGCACCACATCAAAACCGCATTTGATCAAATGCTCTCCCAGAGGTTTGTGGTAATTGGCGGTCGGTTCAAGGCCAAAAACCACCTTATTCAGATTATTCTTCACTTTGGTTGCTTCAACGTACGTGAACAATTTCTCATACCCCTGCAAATTGTTATTAAAAACCAGCCGCTTCAGAAGGGTTTTCCCCCTGGCCGTTCCAAAAAAAGCATGATGATTATCCTTGGCCACATCAATGCCTACAATCAAATGTTCACTGGATCCACGGATCTCTTTCCGCAATTGACGAAAACTCTCCAGCCTGGTAGTATCTACACCGTTCATTTGAAACCTCCTTTTTAAGTTAAAGTTGTTTGGCAAATCGGCTTCATCTTAACAGGAGGTTTCTTTTTCTGTTATGACTTAGATCAAAGTCCTTTTTTTTATTTCCTGTACCATTAGGGGTGTAACCCTTCGATGTTTTGATATATAACGTTCTTAACTTTTAAACATCATTGTGCCATGTTATTTGAAATCAGATAGATGAATCAAGAGCAGACTGTACCCTTTACAAAAACAAGCCCATAATTATTATGAGATAAATAGGATGCCCCCGAAATTCGGGAATCCACAAATTTACGGCGATTGTAGAAGGAGTTGAGATAGATGTCCGACCACAACGGTAAAAAGAACTGGTTTGGAGATTGGGCGGATGAATATGATGAAACAATCGGTAAGGTTGGAAAACACCACGATTTATTGGACCTCGTCGTGGAATCATCACATGTGGAGGGAAACGATCATATACTTGATATCGGTTGCGGTACAGGGATACTGGCATTAAAGTTTTTGAAAAAAAGTGATGACCACACGTTACCGGGATAGATGGTTCTCCGGAAATGCTTGCCGTATTTGAAAAGAAGATAAATAAATTAGGGCTCAATGAGAAAATTTCTTGCAGGCATGAAGAATTATCGAATATGGAATTTGAAGAAGAAGCGTTCGATATTGAGTATGGGGTCAGCCCTTGACATGGGACAAAAAATTCGTTTAGGGCCAAATCGCATCAAGTTCCGGTTTCTTTGTCCCATGTCAAGGGCTGACCCCGAACGCATGATATATGCGTGGGTGTCAAAGGCAATTGCGGCCATTGTTTTTTCCCTGATTCTCATGTATCCGTCGTAAGGGTTGTGAACTTTTTGTCAATGGCAGAAGGAGTTTTAACCGGAAACATTTTAAGAGGAGGGGTTGATATGTTTAGAGTTATCGTTGTTTTGATGGTGTTGGTGGGGGTTGGGTGTGCCCAGGATAATGCGATCACTGCCAACAAGGATCGTGATCTTTTCCTTGGGAAGCCGGCGGCGACGGCTGATGAAACAAACAAGAAGATATTTTTGACGGGGGAGTCCCTGCCGGATGGGGTAACATACCAGGAGTTGGGGGAAATCAAGATCATCCGGATTGGTTCCGTCGGTTTCCCGGCGATTTACCAGGCCCTGGCCAACAAGGCGCTTGACGTCGGGGCGGATGCGGTTATCAAAGTAACCCTCTGGCGGCAGCCTACCACCAAAACATTTGGATCCGAACAGGGTGCTGGAACAGCCGTGAAGTTTGAAGACGCGTCAAAGGTAGATTTGTCAAACATGAAAGTGCAATGGCTCGGCCGTGGGTTTGCGCAGAAAACCAGGGCTGAGGCCGGCGGCGGGGATGAGTTGAAATAAGGTTATATATGGAAGAAAGACTGGGGATAACCGTCTCAATATTAACATAAGGAGCAAGGGCTGACCCCGAACATACAGAAGCAAGTATCGGCTATGTGGCCGGTAACGGTTCGAAGGTGGTGCTTGATCTGAATCCCGAAGCAGCGGCCTTTGAGACAGACAATGTAGACAGACAATGTTGTCACCGACCTGCCCACATTCGTGCGGCAGTGCGTTAACGTCAATGGCCGCTCGCTTCATGACGACTTTCTTGTTGAGGTTTCATCGATTGCGCAAGCGTACAGGCTGGAACGCCAGGCATGGACGAGGCGCTGTGACAGCCGTCGTTAAACAACCCGGTGTGGCAGGCATGAAAGCGGGGTAAAGGAGTGTCTTAGAGAATGAACGAACAGTCAAAACATGCTTCCCAACTAACTGGCATGAGGGTGGTATGTATTGCCAGTATAATCGGAGCCTCGGCAGCCGTGATATTTGCGGTCTCCTGGTTCAGCTACGTAGCGGGCAATTGTGGAGTCGTAAGAATTTACGAACAACTCTACGGACTATGCGTGCTTGCCGCCTGGCTGGCTGCCACCGTTTTCGGTGTTTGGGGCACCCGCATAGGGCCAGGGGCAAAACTCCGGGCAAAAGCGGGTATGGGTCTGACTGTGGCGGCCTGTCTGGTCATGGTTGCAGTATGTGTGAAAACGGTAAGTCATATCCGGTACATGGATTTCCCCGCCAAGACCACCGCCACACTATTGGAGCTCGCAAGCTGGCCCGGTGCCGAGGCCCGGGATTCCGTGATTATCGAACTTGGTCTGCGAAAAGCAGCCGACTCGACTTCTTTGCTGTGTGCTATCATGGAAGACGAACTATCGCCCAACCGATCGAGCGCCGCTAATGCGCTCGGAAGGATCTGTGAACACCCTTGCCCGACGGATGTGGACATAAACAGGATTGTCGCAGTGCTTATCGCCTCTCTCCAAAACGCAAAATCCGATCCATATCGCTACGACGTTATATACCAGGCAGTATATGCTCTCGGCCAAATCAAAGACGTTCGGGCGGTTCAGCCAGTTCAGGACTTAATCTGCGACACACTCCTTCCTCAATATGTTTGGGAAGCCGCTGTAAAGGCACTGGGCACAATTGGTGGCGTGGAGGCGCGGGGGGCATTGGAATTGACGCGGAACACCTGCAAGGATGAACAAACGCAAGTTACTATTAATGGGACACTTGAAAAGATGAAAGAAACGCCGGATTTGTGAGAAAGCTAAATGGGGCAAAGGGACATCCTATAATGCTCCTGTCAAGAAAAATTTCCAAAAAATGTAAACATCGCAATAACAGATAGTTACGGTGCATTGCAATTTTTTGATATAGCC
>Ga0209042_1002034_pt1 | contig 14111 bp, 14 predicted proteins | sample SaaInlV_200m_DNA_6_FD_184649 | JGI IMG/M metagenome (GOLD analysis project Ga0209042, IMG submission 184649) | Marine microbial communities from expanding oxygen minimum zones in the Saanich Inlet - SI037_S2LV_200m_DNA (SPAdes) (version 2) | ecosystem: Environmental > Aquatic > Marine >...
TATCAAAGGATGCTTCTGCTAACCCTCCCTCCTTACCTACAGTAAATTTTCTTGCAGTCTCAAATACCTCTTCTCCTGCTAAGTCTTTAAGCATACCAATAGATTTTTCTACATATTCCTCTGATACTGATTGACCACTCTCTACAGTCAACTGATCCGCTATTGACTTAATCTCTTCCTTCGTTTCCGCAACACTCGCTCTTTTAGCATCTTCAATACTCATTTCACTTCTAGCACTATCGGCAACTTCTTGAATTGTAATATCCTCCGAGACTACCTTTCGTCCTCTTGAAGTGGCAAACTCAATCATAGCCTTTAATGTGCCAGCTATCTCTGTTCCAGTCACCTCTTCAGCATGCCAATTACCATCTTTCTGCATGGATAATTTTATACTAGATACTTGATCGCCATTTTTTGTGCCAACAATAGTTAATGATGCAGAGCCTTTTTCGTAAGTCTTTATATGCGCCTCTAACCTTAACGGCTCTTTAGCTCCAGCTATACTATCAAGTGTATCAGGTATTCTTTTGCCAGTATCGAGATCGACATATCTTATAACGGCAGTTTGCAGTCTGTGCATCATTTCAGCAAATTGCACCATGTAATACTTAGGTGGCACAAATCTTTCTTGTGAGAGAGTGGCCTTCAACTCTAAAAACATTTCAGGGTTTTCTGCTGATATTTGTATTAAATCTCTAGGATCAAGATTCCATTTAACATACGCCTCTTTTAGATTCTTCTCGATCCATTTATCTCTTCTACGATACCGACCTAATACAGCACCCTTAACCTTTCCTGAAACATACCCTCCTGTTGCTGTTGAAATATGTAACCCTGAAAATGTTGCTAATGCTAATGCAAAATCCCTTTCCTCTGGCAAACCTCCTGCCGACATAGAAGTAAACGCAAACGCCTCTGCTGGAGTTCTAGCTACCTTATGCGCCCAAGGCTTATTTACTCCTCTTGCATATAGAGCTGCTGATGCTGTCATACCTGCAATACCTGCAACAACACCATGCTTTCCAGCAATAAGACCCTCTTTTAATGCGTGCTTGAATAGTTGAAGAAACTCAACCTCATTCCCTGCTAGTTTTTGCTCTAAGGCATACATATACGCAGATCGTATCGTGGTATCTACAGCCATAGCACCACCCATGCAACCAACACCAGCACCAATTGCAGTACCTAAAGGCTTTCCTGTCTTTCCGATAGCCTTTGGAACAGGGCCTGGAAGTATTGATGCTACCTGCCCTACAGCTTGACCAATATAACCTCCTACTTTTCCCCCACCAGTTGCACCTGTTCGACACCCAAACCCCATTGCAATAAATGATGATGGATTAAGAATTGATGATATAGAGAAAGCTGTCTGAGCCTTAAAGCTCATATTTTCAAAGTTCGCTAACTGTATATATATTTCCGCTACAGTTTTAGCGGCTTTAGGGTCGCCACTTTCAAGCCTATCTAATAAGAATCCTAGATAACCTGATTGTGACATCTGCCCAAGCCCTACTGCATTTATCCACCCCATAGGATTGTCTTGCATCTTCTGCAACTCTTCTCCAGTAATCCCGTACTCAGTGGCTATTTTTGCTATTTGATCTGGCTCTTTTCCATATACAAGAAGGGTGTTCTCAAGATTGCGTAATGACTCTTCGGTATAAGGATCTGTGGGTGCTTCTTCCGTCCCAATCTTATCAAATATAGTTGACTGCATATTCGTGTCTAACTTAGATATTTGGAGCTTTAATTCCTCAAAAGATGTATCTAGCTCTATATTATTCTTAATGACTTCTGCGAGAGACTGAGGAAACATACTGTCAATCATCGTTCCCCTTGTGCCAGCACCCTGATCCTTCATCCTGTTATACTGATTTTCCGCATGAGGCTGATCTTCCCATCGTCCACCTTGATATTCTGTCTCAAGTTGCTTCCATGATTCTGTTCCATCATACCCTCTAAATAAATGCCTCTGTCCTGGGAATAATGGATCATTTCTTGGCTCTACATTAAAGTCAAATCTTCCTTCTTTTCCTATGGTGAGATATGGCGAAAACCCATGATTAAGTCTTGGCGTTATTAGACCGTTCTGACTAGGCATAACAAGATCGCCACCCATAGGGGTTTCTCCAATGGGTTTGCCTTCAGAGACTAATTGGTTTTGCTCCTCCAAATATGAATCATTAATTTCATCTTGCGTAAAAATACCTTGCTCAACTAATTGGTCATCAGTCAGCATTTTCTAGCTCCTCAATCTTTCTCATTCTTTTTTTCCATTGGCCTACCCCTTCATTTGTTAAAGCATAAGGATAGCGCATTTTCATCCCAAAATCATGTCTAATCATCATATTTAATCTTCTTTGATATTGCTTTTCAGTTTCATCATCTAGCTTTATATCATACCTACCAAGCTCCTCCCACGCCTTCATGCTTCTAGCGAAATGTGGAGCGACCCTCTCGTTTACGGTATCAGGTAAGGTATATATATCGCTGCCTAGCTGATAATCGTAAGTACTATCCAGCCAGTTACGAACAGACGAGTCAACCACCTGCTCTTGAATTGGTGGTGGTGCAGAGTCAGGGGATGACTGCTTAATAAATGCAATTATATCATCTACGATATAGCCTTTATTGGGGTTATCTTTCGTTCCTGGTCGTAGCATATTCAGCCATGTCTTGCCTTCTTTATATCCCTGCTCTAAACCTTCGTCTAGTAGGGAGTCAAATTCCATCATCCTATCATTCTTAGCCTGTTCTAAACCTTTATTACCAAGCCCAGCTTGCAAACTAGCCAGCAGACTAACTTGAGTTCTGCCAAACATATGCTTTGCATGATCTCTTGCGTTACTAAATGCCTTTATCTGTGGAGAGTTCTTCCTTACATCTCTAGCCATCTTGAGCAATTTCTCTCTTTCTTCACCAGTTATCCCTGCCTCAACAGCTAATCGGATAATTTCATTTCTTGATGCTTCTGGCGCAACAACTACATCATTCCTACTTATAAGCGTTCTGGATGAGATCATATCTACAATTTTATTATATTTAGACGAATCTTTAGGCTTAGGTGAGCCAAGATCGCTCTCCAATGCTATTTTATCCGCTTTTAACAAAAGCGGATTATTCCAAATATCTTGTATAGAAACATTCTCACCTTTAACATGCAAGAGCTTTAACCTCTGATACTCGCTGCCAGATGATGCTTCCACTCCCTCCTTCTCAATACTTCTTCTTCTTGCAAGAATCTTTGTTTGTGATTCGATTAAAGACCTTCTCTCGCTATTAGATATTCCTGGTATTATTTTATCCTCTCCATTAACTTGGACGATAAATGATTTCTCATTATTGAAATTTTCCAAGTAGTCAATAGACCGCTCTATATCTACCGAAGAGTACGATGCTGGGTCATTTACATTTGACGACTTGACTTGACCACTGTACATATTAATCTTTGCCATAGATGTAGCGGCAGCACCCATGGCTTTATTGAGATAACCCCTTATTGCAGCATCATCTCGAAGATTGCCACCCTCATTAGCGATGCTGAATAAATTTTCTAATCCTGCTGAAATACCATCGATATCTACTGCACTGGATATTACATTAAGAGAATTATCCATATTCACATAAACTCGTGAAGTAGCTCCAGTTACTTTATGGGCAGCCCCAATAGTAAATGCTTTGCTTTGCAACTTGCCAAATTCATCAGCACTCCATAATTCAAACTTAGCAAGATCCTCTTTACCCATTAGCTCCATATAGCCTGTCATCTGACTACCCTGCATCATAGAAGCAATATTACTATCCGTATGATCTATGTAGTTGTCTGAACTAAGAGTCTCCTTGCTCCCATCTTGATAAACAACTATACCAGTATTAAAGGTTCTGACAAGCTCATTGGAAGTGCTAGAATAGAGAGCCTTTGCCCTATTAAGACTATCATGTTGCTCTTCTATCTTTACCTCTTCATTTAAGGCTTTGTATGTCTTACTGAGAGTCTCCCCAATGCTACTTATAGCCTGACCCATCTTCATTGCTGCACGACCTGATGCACCTGCTTGATTTATATACGAAATACTACCGCCTTGTACTTTAGCAGCACCAATTTTTGTCCTACCTCTTGATCTAATTACTGAAGCCATAAGTTATCCCTTTATTGCCATACCAGCACTGTAAGCACCCATTGCGCTACTTGCTCCAGATAATAGCGAAGTGGTTGCTTGGTACTGACTTGCTAATTGCTTATCTGATCCTGCTTGCCATAATAGCCAAGCATTTTTCTGGCCTTCTCTGAGGATATGAGTCTTATCCTCTTCAAGATCATTAATTGTCTTCATCATATTAGTGACAGGCGATCCAACGCCTACCGATGCTCCAGAGCCACCCCATTGTGCCATTTGCGTATGGAGCTGTTCAAGCATTTGGCGTTGCAATACCTTGGCTTCATAATGGCTTCTTTGTAGCTCTTGACCATACTGTATCTGCCCTTGCTTATAGGCTGCATTACCTGCTTCTGTAGCTCCTCTAGCTCCAATAATGCCACCTGCTACTGCTAGTCCTGCTCCTGCTGCTGCTAGTCCTGCTCCCATCTAATCCACCGTATTCAGCGTACCATGAATTCCTAGAATCGTCATTGGTAGTGGCTGCTCCTGTTTAACTTCAATATATCCATCTCTATCCCAGCCAAGATTAGTTACCTTGACATCTCCAGAGAAGAGTCCTAAACCTTCATCCATCGCATCTGCTGATGTTCTAAATGACATTGAATCTCCATTAATCGTAACTCCTGTAGAGTTCAGTAATCTTACTTGAACTTCATTCCATCTCTTTTTACGACCTTGTGCTTTACCTGCCTGAGACCCTACCTCTGCTCTCATTGTCTTTAATGTAGAAGTATAGCTTAATCCTACCTCCACATTAACATTTCCCCAAGAATCTGGTATAGATGGTGTTACTGCGCCACCATTAACAACTTGATCTGGAAATACTGCACCATTAACAACAACCTTAACTGTCTCACCCTCTAAATGAGATAGTCCTGAGATAGTTGCCGATGCGCCAGATACTGTACCTGTTAAACCAGAATCTACATTAATCTCTGGGTCAAGATATTCTACATACTTCTTTGTTACCCCACCGATAGTTCGACTTATTAATAGCCAAACTTGATCTGATGTTGCAGTTGTTATTACTGTTACACTTTCAACTTTAGAGTCTGCTCCTCCAATACTATGTCGTGACCAAGCTACAACATCTTCTGGTCGCTCATAAGTCATACTTAGCAACTTACCATCTGCCGTACACGCCCAAACAATAGAGTCTGGCTCTTGCTGATACTCTGCATCTTGCAGATAACCTTCCGTAATATGCTCCGATAGAAGTGTCATATCAGGTGCGATATAAGCATCATTCTGGAAATTATACCCAAACTCTCTTAACTTTCTTCTAGCTCTTTGGACGAAAAGAATTGAGCTACCTACCTGTATAGGAGGTGCAGTCCAACTACCGTAAGTAGTCTGCTGAGTGATCATTATATTAGATGGAGTAAGCGGCTCACCTGATGGTCTTCCTATCTTAAATTCACCACCTGCCGTACCCACAATTAAATCTCTACTAGGCTGTAACCATCTGATTACATTGACTCTATTCGTTGCAATAGCATATTCCATTGACTGATCATCAAGACCTGTGCCTTGATCGAAGTTCTCATAGTCTGCTGTTTGTGACCCCCAGATTGTCTGAGGATTAGCGGAAGTTCCTGCAAAGAACAGTCTCTGCTCATAGAATGATACTGTTCTAGGGTAGCCATTAGTGGCATCCCAAGGAGAAGTTCCTGCCCATGTAAATGTAGGCGTAGCTAGAGTCCAACTTGTATGACCTGTACGACTTAACTTTCTCGGTGCGTGATTGCTATGACATATATACATAACATCTGCTGACTGTGCAAAATGTAGCTCAAATAATTCACTATCTAAATATGGTGAAGCGACCTCATAAGCACTGCCTCCACTTAATATCTGACCATTATCTTTATAGAATCTAATATACTGATCGCCAAACTCTAACACATAAGCCTGTGTGACATTAAATTCAAAAGGGATTAATCTTCCTGTATCTGCGGAATCTTTAACCTCTGCAACATGATACGATCCCCCCCTACGAACAGCCCCACCGTGAGGATATACGCTCATATTCTCCAGAACGCTACAGCCATTAAAGTACTTCTTAAAGTCTATCTGCCCTTCCAGTCGAGGACTAAGCTCCCCTGCCGTGAAGTTAGATTGAAATGGATGAACTCTAGCCATTACAAGCGGAAGCCAGTAAAGGTATCTGCTACGATACTATCTAATGATCCTTCTGAGCCATCAGCTCCTCTAGCCTCTCTTAACTTCAGCTCATACATCTCCCACATTTGAGATGTAAGTGAGTTACTTCCTGTGATTGAGTAAGCAAGTTCTGCCGCTAACCTTGCAGTTAATGCCTCTGTGAATAAAGCATCAAATTCAGCAGGACTTGTTATTTTACCAATATAAAGTATCTTAGCTTCACCTTCGTTGGTTAATAGCTTACGACCCTCTACCTTAAAATCAAGATCATTAGTCTGCATTGATAATACACGCAAACAATAAGGGTCTGTTGGCAGGGTATATTCATAGGCATATGTGAAAGCTGGAGTAGAAGTTAATCTACTTAGTGCTTGCCTACGAATCGCAAAATTCCAAGAGTGCGCTCTGGTTACTGAATCTCTTATAGGCTCATAAAACGCATTACAGAGTCTAGCTCGCTCTGTATTATCCGATAATGAAGTAATAGGATCGTCTCCTAATTTCCTCAGCGCATTAGAACATATTGAGACTTCTGTAGCCATATATCACTCCATAATAAATTATTCAGGAGGGGAGGGAATATAACCCTCCTCCCCCCAATTACAGCTTATGACTCTAAAGCACCAATCTCCACTACCTTCTCATCTTCGACACGAGTAGCACCGATGATCATTGATAGGAATACTTGAGTTGCATAGTTCTTGTCATCACGCTCTGAAATACGAGTAGTGATATCCTGACCTACTGCTAGACCAAGACCTGACTCAGTATATGCAAGGCAAGAACGGATGCTTGAAGCAACAGCCAAACGCTCAGTACGAATAAACTTAAAGCCCAAGAAAGTATCAATCTGTCCAGAAGCTAAAGCACGAACCGTATTGTAGTCTGAAGATTTAACCTCAGTAGTTCCTAGTAGGTCTGTAATTTGCTTTGCAGAACAAAGTATAAAGCGAGCCTCGTCTGGATCAGCTTCAGAAGAATCAATAATCTCTTTTGCGCTAAGTAGCTTATCAAGAGTCAAGCCTGTAGAACCGCCAGCGATTTTCTGTGCTGAAGGAAGAGCAACAGTTGTTGCGCCAGCTACACCAGAATACGCATTACCAGAAGCTGCTGCGATAATAGCATCATCCATAGCACGACCCATTGCATTAGCACCTGCTTGTGCATACTCTGACTGAGGAGTGATAAGCATTCTAACCTTATCTTCCTGATCAATCAAATCAGCCCAATCATAATCAACAAGTGTAACCTTGCGTCTTGAATGTGGAGTATCAATCTGTGGAGTATCGGAATGGCGAGTAGTACGAACTACTGCTGCCGTAGCTCCAATACGCTCAAAATAATGGCTCTTACCAACTGTAGGCTGATAACGAACTGTATCACGAAGGCGTGATCCCTTTTGCTGTGCAAGATGTAGAACATTACTTTTATACTGCTCTACAAATGCAGTTGTGATTTCTGTTGACATAATAATGTCTCCTAAAATAAATTAATAAAAAAATATAAAGTTGACATTATCCTATCGGGTGTCTATCAGTTACGATGAATAGTCGAATCATTAAGTGATTAATCTTTCTCTAACCATTATCCTAAAAAAGGGTGGTTGTTTGAGAGTAGTGCAACAAGTTTTTACGCCTGTTACACTAACAATACCATAAGTTTACACAAATGCAAGAACTATTTATTGAAAGCCTTGTCGAATAAGTCCTGCATCTCTTTCTGCGCTTGTGAGTGTTTAGGATTTTTAGCATCCCAATATGCGTGACCCTTGTCACTATTGATCTGGTCGATACGCTGTTGTGCATCTAGCGGACTCATTACCAAGGAGTTATTAGCAGTACCTTTTGCTGAATCCTCAGTAATGCCTTCACCTGCCTTAACAAGTAGTCTAATCAATGAAGGATCATTTCCATATCGTGGATCTTGTAGTTTCTGCCTAATATCGTCATCACCGAAAACACTTAAAGCTCTATTGGCAGCTCTTAGGTTTTTGTCGTAATTATTACCAAACTCTTTACGCAACATCTCTTCTGACTCACCTGCCGTAGCATTAACCTGACTCCTCTCATCCTCTATCTGATAGTCAATTGCGCCTTTCTGCCATTCCATCAATCCTGCCATCTGATCTGGTGATAGTCCTAGCTTATGACCTGCCTCCCTAAAAGAGTTCATTGTCTCTTCTGGATAATATTGACCATAACCCTCTGGAACTTTTAATTCATACCCACTAGGATCATCTGGTCTTCCTAACTTAGAATATAACTCACTTCTCTCTTCATCTGTTTTTGGTAAAGGTACTCTGCTTCCTATCATCTTCTGCTGATGAATTAAGGTATTCGCTGCCGACTCTGCATCCTTAATATTTGCTAAGGTAGGGTCTGCCCTCAACTCTTCTGATAGTCCACTTTTCCAGTCGCTTAGATTGTCATTTGCTTCGGGTGCGATTGCTGGTGCATTATCCTCAGGCTCAATGGTCGCTGCTTGTTCATCACTCATATATTATGTTTCCTTTAAGTTACTCATCCTAATAATACGAAGATAGACTGCTCTCTCGCCTTCCCTCCTCGCGGTTTCATACGGATCACCCTTAACGAATGATTCACGCATCTGGTACGCAGCCTTTAGATCTTCGAGGATTGCTTCACCCTCAACCGTTCCAAACACTATTGCATATTCTTTCTTTAGTTTCTGTATTGCTTTAGCCACCACCCATTGCCTCCGCTATCTGTTCCATACCTGCTTGTGTAGATTCAACATTCTCTTTGCCTAGCATTGGCATAGCCTGTGATGCTGTACTAACTGCTTGTTGCGCTTGTTGCATCTCCATCTGCTGTTGCTGTTGCTGCATCCGTTGCTGTCTTTGAGCATCTACCTGCCGTGGATCTTTCATAATATTTTTAGGTACACCAAGCAGTTCTGCTCTTGATCTTATAGCTGCATCGTGATCCAAATTATCCATTATTTCAGGAGCTATCTGAGCCATCATTCCAGCCATCTCATATAAGCGTTCTACTGCTACAGCCTCCTCCATTCGCTGTGATCTAGCAAGTGGGCCAACATACTCAATATCAACCTTTACTCCATTTAATGATTCTGGAGCTTCCAAAAACATCTCATTTCGCTGCATAATATTAAAGCATCTTTCGATAAGAGGATTTAAGAACTCAGTCTGGAATCTGCCTAATGTAGGGCCAAGAAGCCTCTGCATTAATTCATAACGAACTTGAACTTCGGTTGCAGTCATTTGAGGCCCTGACTGTAGCTCTAGCTGGTCTGAGAAAAATGCTTGCTTGATAGATGCTCTAAGCTCTGACTCTTTCATATCAGATACATCAAATCTAGCTCCACTACCTAACTCTCTAATAGCTCCATCTCTACGAACCGTAGTAATACCGCCTGGCTTTGTAACTACTCGACCAATCACCCCATCATCCTCTACAGTTAATGGTGGGTCAATAGCTTTAGCCCATGCAACTAAACCTAACTCTACAGCCTTATTGAGTGTCTTGATATCTGGTAGCGCATTATATGCAGGACTTCTTCCGTACTCTTCGCCAGAAGCCTTCGACCATCTGGTTACAAGATAAGGAAGCTCGTTATAGCCACCCTCTCCTACTATATTTTTATCTTCCTTACCGATATAAGTCGAAATAAAGGGCAACTTCGTTTTAGCTTCACCCTGATACTCTGATGATGGCATTACACAATGAATAAAAGTAAACTTCTTATCTGGGTCTTCTCTATACGCCTCCATAACCTTAACGCCAATAGCATCACCCCATTTCTGGTAGGCTTGTCTAGCTGTATATTCAAAACTACGATATACAGTATCTATATCTCCATGATGACCTTCCGTTACAAAATATTCAGATATATGGAGGGATCTAAATGAAAATGCTCCTGTCTCTTCAATCTCTTCAACTTCTAAACAAGCAGTACCAATAGATGTAATATCAAGATAAAATTCGTGGACTTCTGTATTAAAGTTCGATGAATTAAATGCTTTATACATTCTATTACGGCAATCCTCTAACCATACAGATACATCTCTTCGTAGGTTTAGATTTTCGTCCATCACCTTTAAATGAAACCAAGGTAAGGATGCTGATGTTAGCGTTCCCTGTAATGATGCCGCTAGTAATGTATTGGAATGAATCGCTGTCGAGTCATATAGCTTTGAGGTTCGCTTTGCACCTCTAGCGTACTGAGTCGTGACTTCCGCCTTACGAGGCATTACATAATCTAGGATCTCTTGCCAATGCTCTGACCATATTTGCTTAGATGATTCTAGTTTAGCTAATCGCTTTAGTATCTGCTCAACCATTATCCTTCTCCGAGTAAGCTCTTCTTGCCTGACTCTGCCTCATCTAATAGGCCTTCACCGCCTGTAAGTAAAGTACTATATCTTCCTGTCTTCTTTTTACGAATAAGATCTGCTCGCTCCTGATCTAACTCTTCCGACATTTCAGTTTCCTCTTTTTTTCTTTGACGAGCCTCTGCTGCATAATCTACTGGTGGTGGTGGTGTGTACGGTGCTGATTTGCTACCCATAATACTTCTCCTATTTATTTAGCCAGATACACTCTCTCTTGAGCATACCATAAATGTTTGCATCTTCCTGTCTTGAGGAGATCTCCCTAAAACAGCCTTCCTTAGTAAAGCCCAACTTCTTTAGTAGGGTATTAGCCTTACTATTATCTACTGATGTATATGCTGATATTCTATGGCATCCTACCTGATTAAATGGGTAATCAAAGAATAACTTTAAGTTCCTCTTGGTGAAGCATCCTTTATCCTCAAATGCGCCTGAAAATACCATATCCTCAACACGCCAATCATAAAATATTGCTCCACCTACTATTTTCCCATCCTTAAAGAATCCATAAGTAGTGCATTCAGTGAGGTTCTCTACCTCCGCTCTCTTACCTACCCACTCTGCTACCTTCTGATCTTGTCCAATCTGGAGTTCAATCATTATTAGTTCAGTAAGGTTTTCTTCTTTTGCTGTTCTTTCTCTTTATCTGACCAGAATTTTCTTTCAGATAGTAGAGTAGCCTGTGGATCTTCCTCGCCATCTTTAGTTGAGGTCTTGCCTACACGCTCTCTTGCAGCCGCTAAAGTTTCTTTATCCAACTCCTTGCGATCTACTGCTGGTGGAGGTGGTGCTGCTACTGGCATAAATGGTGCTGGTGCTGATTTACTTCCCATATCTAACTCCCTAATAAACTTTTAGTGCCTACTTCTGTATCGCCTAAAACTCCTTTACCGCCAGTCAATAGTGTGGCGTATCGACCCTTCTTTTTATTTTTAAGTAAAGCCCCTTTAGCCTCTGATGGAGCTTCCACCTCTGTTGGTAAAACCGCCTCTTCTGGTGATGCGGCAACAACTGCTGGAGTAGGGTCTGGTGCTGGCAACGATGGTGCTGGCAACGATGGTGCTGATGGCGTTGAAAATATACTCTTTACAGCTCTAAATACTCCACCCATATTAATCTCCTAAAATATATTAAAGTTACTATCCGTTTGCCGCTGTCTAGGTTGCGTTTCGTGTATTCTTGCAAACCTTAAAGAGAGAGTAGCATATCTAATCGCAGAAATCAAATCATCTTTAAAAGGTACGATTCTGCCATCTTTTCGATGGTACATTCTAAACTCTTCAAGTACTTGCGGTTGGTTGTTGAACACTTTGAAGCGACCTGTCTTCATTCTCTCCAACATATCCATAACACCTGCCTCTAATGAAACGCCACCTGACCCCTCTTTCATTCCTGCTGATGGAGGATTTGTAAACCACCCACCCCAACTCCTGCCAGATCCCTTTAACATATTCACACCTAATGCTCTATACTGATCCGCTAATGGAGTACCTGATCCTTTATCAGCTTGCCTTCCATCTCTAGGCCACATTACAGGAATCCATTTAGGTCTAGCATTAATTGCCGCTGCATGAACTGCTGCTACCTCCATAGACTGTGCATAACTGTCATACACATAAACCACATCGCTATCTCTATCCCATGCTATCCACGCTGCCGTTGTAGGATGATCCCAACCATAATCCATTCCACTTATTCTAGGCCAATGAGCAGGAATCTCAAATGGATCACAAGTAATAATCTCTTCTGGAACAGGGAAGACTAAACCAGAACCGAGAGAAGGAATACCTAATGACCTCATCTTCCTTTCGTGGGGTGGTAATGCCGCTAGAATCTGCTCCTTAACATCTTCTGTCATATGGGGTGCATCATCCCATCCAGCAGTCATCATAAACTGACCGTTACGAAGATCATTCATAAACTGCGCTACTGTTTCAGTCATTCCATTCTCAGGAGTAAATGTCATATAGACCATCCCACCCTTATCCGCAGTACGAGTAACTGCTTGTGTATAGATTTCAGGTGGTGGCTCTTCATCTAGCCAAATTACATCAAGGCTCTCACCCATCCATTTCTCTTTACCCATCTCATAAGCCTTAAAGCCTAACCTTGAGTTACCTCCTGACTTATGGCGTATTACTATACTATTATGCGCATTAGGAACGCCTGGCTTCCTTGTTGCCTCACCTATATTCTTCATAGGAATTGCACCTGTCCCTCTTACTGTCTTATCATCTGGCTGCCCTAAAAGCTCCCGTTGTAGAATATCTCTAGTGGTCTCGTTTGAGCTACCACCTGCCCAAGCCCGAATAGGACGATCCCATTTCCTCCCCTCCCACCAATCAGGATATTCACCTGTTAAATGTATTGCCATCTCCATAGCACCACAATAACTCTTACCAATACGATTAGCCGCCATTAATAACTTCTGATTACCTGATGCTTTATGGAAGTCTAATTGATAATCATACGGAGCATAATACTTTAAACGGTTATGCTCCTCACGATACTTTAACTCTTTCGCTAACTCTAATGCTCTTTCAACACTCATCTAAATCACCCTCTTCTTCCATCACTAGATTATCCCATACCCTCAATAATGCAGCTCCTTGAGTTCTAGCTCCATACCTCAGCATATACGGAGTCAGCATATAAACACCTTTAGTAACTGTCGCAATATATCCATCATCCTTTAATCTTTTCATTATCCTATCTACAGAACCGAGAGAAGAACCTGCACCATCGGCAATCATCTGGTGAGTTCCAATTATTCTATTTTGGCTATCCTTCTTCTTAATGAGGTAGGTAAGTATCTTTACAGTAGCATTACCAGTCACGCCAAGATAATCACACAATGTTTGAATATAAGCCCTTTCCCAGCCCTGCTCACTACTCTTCTCATAAAATACATTTGCCTCTAGTATCTCACCTGTAGATGTATCTAATATCTTAAACCTATTTTGTAGGTCTGTATCATTCTCTAAATTACCTATTCTCATATCATCTCCTTAGCCTAAACACTAATAATTATACAGTCTAAACACTAAAAGTCAAGCACCTTTTACAGTCTAAACACTAATTAAATTATGCAAATATTGAGTAAACTATCAAATCTGATAGTTTAGACTATCAAATCTGATAGTTTGGAAAAAATAAGTTATTGATTTAGCACATAGTTATATTTTATCCCCTATGTATATTCTTACCACACTGCTTTTGATGCTTTTGATGCTAATAACAGGCTACTGTAGAGTGTAGTTATAGTTAGGTATTAGTCTGAATTTTACCCTACGATGTTTTGACTCAACCTTATGAATATACCACACCACGCAACTTTGGGGGGTAGGGTCATCATAGCACCCCCCTGCTGGAACGCTATAACCTGCTGATATATATTATTTTTTTACGCTTAT
>Ga0209042_1002037_pt1 | contig 14089 bp, 10 predicted proteins | sample SaaInlV_200m_DNA_6_FD_184649 | JGI IMG/M metagenome (GOLD analysis project Ga0209042, IMG submission 184649) | Marine microbial communities from expanding oxygen minimum zones in the Saanich Inlet - SI037_S2LV_200m_DNA (SPAdes) (version 2) | ecosystem: Environmental > Aquatic > Marine >...
CTGATGCCGAATGTAATAATATTACAGTAAGACCTAATTCTGCTGTTACTGTTTTCCAAAACAAAACACTGGATGTGTTTGGAAACTTTAAGATACAATCCGATGCCTATTATACTGGTTATTTAGCTGATTTTGGTGCATTAAATATATATGGAAGTAGCATTTTTGAAAGACAAATCATCCATTCAGGATGGCATTATATTTCAAGTCCTGTAGCCAACGCCTCAAGTAATGTTTTCTGGGGAGCTGCACTATATTATTATGATGAATCACAAGTGCCTCCTAATTCCAGATGGGTGCCGGTTTATGCAAATGACACGCTTCATATTATGCAAGGATATGATGTGTATTATCAAGATACCAATCGTTTGGTAAGTTTTAATGGTGCTTTTAATAGTGGTCATTATTCATTAAATTTAACAGCCCAAACCGATTCTTACAACTTTATTGGAAATCCATATCCCTCATCTATTGATTGGGATGCACCACAAGGTTGGACTAAAACAAATGTTGATAATGCTATTTATGTGTGGGATGCCCAGACAAATACAGTTGCATCTTATGTGAATGGTGTAGGTATAAATGGTGGAACCAGATATATTGCGCCAACTCAAACATTTTTCACCATATGCAATAACACTTCAGGTGGATTAATAGGGGTAGATAATAGAGTTAGAACCACTACAGCTATCCCATTCAGGAATGATGAAGTAGATAATCATTTGAAATTAAAACTAACGAGTGCAGGTTTCTCAGATGAAGCAGTGGTTCGTTTTAACGAAAATGCTACATCTGATTTTGATTCTGATTATGACGCATACAAGTATTTTTCACCAATAGCGTCCTAAACGATTAAAAAAAAGAGGGGCAGAATTAAAGTATCTCAAATACCTTTGAGTTGCACAACAAAAACACCGCCCCTAATGACAAATATAAATTTATTCTCACAAATTATTTCAAGATTAGATCGTTCTTCTTTTACTAAACTTGTCAATAAAAAAACGACAGATAAACATCACAAAGGCTATAATAGTTGGACACAACTTGTATCCATGCTATTCTGTCAATTTGCAAAAAGTCAATCTGTACGGGATATAAGCAATGGCTTGCGTTCAGCTACAGGCAATTTGAATCATCTGGGCATTCAAAGAGCACCTTCAAAGTCAACCATAAGCTACCAGAACAAAAACAGGGATTGGACATTGTTTAAGGATTACTATTATCAATTGCTAAACCGTTTAGGACAGCAGGCTGGTTTCAGGCAAGTTAAATTCAGGATCAAATCAAAAATATTTCTCCTTGATGCATCAACAATAAGTTTGTGTTTAAGCCTGTTTGACTGGGCAAAATACAAAACTTCCAAAGGGGCAATTAAAATGCATACAGTCCTTGATTACGATGGGAACTTACCCGCATATGTAAACATTACAGATGGGAAAACAGCAGACAATAAAGGTGCTTATAACATCCCATTGCTTAAAGGAAGTGTTCTTGTTGCTGATCGTTTTTACAATGATTTTTCTTTGTTAAATATTTGGGACAGCAAAGGGGTATTTTTTGTTGTAAGACACAAGGAGAATATTAAATATACTTCGATAAAAGAAAATGAATTGCCAGATAATAGGTATGAGCATATCCTTAAAGATGAAATTATTATGCTAACAGGAGTACAATCAAAAAAAAAGTATCCTAATAAGCTCAGAAGAGTTGCTATTTGGGATGAAGTAAACAAGCAAGTTATTGAAGTCATTACCAACCAAATGTCTTGGACAGCAAACACAATAAGCGAACTCTACAAAAGTAGGTGGCAGATTGAAATATTTTTCAGGGAGATAAAACAGCTTTTACACATTAAATCTTTTATTGGAACATCCCAAAATGCGGTTATGATACAGATATGGACTGCTTTGATTACAATACTAATTTTGAAAGTGTTAAAAGCTATGGCAAAATATAGTTGGCAGCTTTCAAACCTTGTGGCTTTTATCAGACTTAACTTATTTGTTAAAATTGACCTACAAAAATGGTTGGACAAACCATTTGAAGATCCTCCTACTAGAAATCAAGTACATATACAGGGGGTGCTTTTTGAAAATCATCAATTATAATCCTTTTTTATCTTGATTTAGACATTCTTATCGTTCTGAAATTTATTTAGGACAGGATTGATTTTTCACCTTTAAGTAGTGTTTCAAGTTTATATTTCAAATCAGAAAAAGGGAAATTACTATCTATAAATTCTTTAAATGGTTTTCATTCTGAAATGACTATTCCTTTGTTTTTGCAAGTTGGCGTAATTGGTGAAATGAATATCCAACCTGACTTATCCTATTTAGATGATGGTATAGAGGTTTTGTTGGAAGATTTATTTACAGGTGATGTAACAAATCTAAAAGAAGGTACTTATACGTTTACTTCAGACCAACATGGACTTGACAAGCGATTTTTACTCCATTTTATTGAATCACAGGAAGTAACTCTTTCAGATGATGAATCAATAGCAAGTAACACAGTTAATGTTTGGTCAACAAACAAAACCGTATATGTTAACTTAGAACAAACTGAAAATACACCAACAACCGTTATCGTTTATGATTTATTCGGAAAGGAGCTTTATAATTCGATTCAATCCAATGGTAATATGCTGGAAATAAACCTCAATGAATTCGCAACAGGCTACTATGTTGTTAAAGTAAATAATGAAAACCAATCCCTTGCTGAGAAAGTTTTTATAAAGTAGTTATTCCGTTGTGAATAATAAAACCCGGTAATTTATTATCGGGTTTTTATTTTTGTAGCTATCTATAAAAAATGGAAAAGGAAATCCTTTCTAACTTGAAGAAAAACAACGGTATCTCTGAATACTTTTCAGAAGTTTTGTTGCTAGCCTTATTATTAACTTTCTATAGTTTCGGATTCTATTATGGAAACCTACTTCATGATTATTCAAAAATCCTATTATTGGTAATTTATGCTTTTTACATAATTCTTATTCTTCCGAGGATCATTTTTGTTAAAAAAGAGACAGGCTTGTATAATGCTTCTTTGATCATTTCTATCATCAAAAGATTCTTTAAGCATGTATTGTACAGAAATAATTACCACAGTCAATTTTCAGTCTTTAAAAATGATATTGAAAAGCATAAGTTTTTGTTCTTTTTGGTAAAAATTATTTTCATACCAATTATGCTCAACTTTTTTGTGGAGTATGTGATTTATTTGTATGAATTTTTTGCCCAGAATGCATTTGGAATGAAATTCATTCTCTCCGATTTTAGATGGTTTTTACTGTTATCGGCAATTATTTTTGGTATTGATACACTTTATTTTTCATTCGGTTATTTAGTTGAGCATAAGAGATTTAATAATATCGTAAAATCCATAGATACATCTGTTTTAGGTTGGTTGGTAGCACTCGCTTGTTATAAGCCTTTTAACAATGTAACTGTACGTTTGTTTCCCATGTTTGCTGATGAAAATGTATTCTTTATCAATAAAGACCTCACCTTGATTCTGTATCTAACAGTAATCATATTTTATGTTATTTATTTGTTAGCCACATTCGCATTGGGTTCTAAATGTAGCAATTTAACGAATAGGGGAATTGTTAATAAAGGAGTCTATCGTATTATACGGCATCCGGCATACGCATCAAAAGTTATTGCCTGGTGGTTATTGTGCATACCAATTATAAATATCAAAGTAATAATTAGTATGTTTGTTTGGACAACTATTTATCTGCTAAGAGCCTATACTGAGGAACAGCATCTTTTAAAAGATAAGGACTACCAAAAATATTGTAAAGAGGTTAAGTGGAAATTCATTCCTTTAATATATTAGATAGTTAATTATAAATATTGATTCCCAAAATGACACATAGTTCCTATTTTTAAATGTTTTTTGTTTTCAATTGAATTGTAAACAATACATATTGTAGGTTTTATGGTTTTGCACAGTAATTGAATAGTTGTTATTTAGGGTCTGCTGAAAAAGCACAAGAATCCATATAACAAGTTGATAATTAGCAATAAGTGTTAATAAATATTTATCTTAATCCAGTCTAAAATGCAGGGATATCAGTATCTTAGTATTATAAAGTTTGCATTTTATGATACGCTATACACCGGAAAGTCAATTAACAATAGAAGGTTTTAAAACACCCTTTCAAGCTAGCTTATCACCTGATAATAGGTGGGTTAAGTTAAGTGAAATAGTTCCGTGGGATAAATTTGCCAGTATTTATATTTCAAAAATGAATACTAATTTTGGAAGACCTGGTATTTCACCAAGAGCAGTTCTTGGAGCGATGATAATTAAGCATTTAGAGAAATTAGATGACAGAGGTGTAATTGCCTCCATACAAGAAAATATTTATATGCAGTTTTTTGTTGGACTGGCTGGTTTTAAGAATGAGCCAATTTTTGACCCATCATTATTTGTTGAGATACGAAAACGAATAGGGGCTGAGAGTTTTGATGCATTGAATGTGGCATTGATTGAGTCTGTCAGCAAGGATGAAGACAGCAAACATTTATCAAAAAACAAAAAGCAGGACAAAAATGAAGAGCCCGACAATACAGATGTTGAAGGTAATACAGATGTGCTCAAACCAGTCATCCCCAATAAAGGCAAATTACAAATAGATGCAACTGTAGCCGATCAATACATAACCTATCCAACTGACACAGGTCTTTTACGCCAATCAATAAAACAATGTGAAAAGTTAATTGACAATCTGTACAAATTACAAGGAAAAAAAGGGACTAAACCACGAACGTACCGAAGGAAACTGGACAAAGATTTTTTGGTATTTTCAAAGAAACGTAAAAAAACAAGAAATGATATACGTAAAACAAACAGAATATTTTTAGAAGCACTACAAAGAAACATTAAGCACATAAACAGAATGTTGGGGAGTTTTGATAAATTTCCTCTTAAGAAGGAAGAGCAAAAGATGTTATGGATTGTAAATTTACTTTATGAACAGCAAAAATACATGTATGATAACAAAACAAATAGCTGTGATGACAGGATAGTAAGCATTTTCCAACCTCATGTACGTCCAATAGTAAGGGGAAAACAGAAATCAAAAGTAGAATTTGGCTCCAAACTAGGGGTTAGCCTTGACAATGGATTGGCAAGAATAGATACCATGAGCTGGAATGCTTATAACGAATCAGGCGATTTAGAAAAACAAGTAGAAGCATACAAAAGGCTACATGGGTATTACCCTGAACTGGTTCAAGCAGACAAAATATATGCTACCAAGAATAATCGAAGATATTTAAAGATCAGAGGCATACGAATAACAGCCTCGCCACTTGGACGAAGAAAAACAAAAAATCAGGAGAGTTATTATAAAAAGCGCAAACATAAAAAAGAAGCAACAGAACGCAATCAAATTGAAGGTAAATTTGGACAGGGTAAAAATGGATACGAACTGAACAGGATACGGGCTAAATTGAAAGACACTTCTGAAAGCTGGGTTTCTGCAATATTCTTTATAATGAATTTAATATGCATAAGAGATAGAGGGATTATTTGGTCTAAACTTTTCTGTTTTATTAGTCTGTTTAGCAGGAGATTGCCTGAATTTGCCTTTGTAAGGACAGATATAGGGTCAAATTCATTTTTCAAAGAATGATTCAATAAATTTCAATCTTCTCAAATTTTAAAAGTTGTGTAGTCTGACTTTCTCAGCAAGCCCTATTTACTTTAAAAAACAATAATTCTATTAAAAAAAAATTATTAAATTTGCAATCTATTTTATTGCCATTACGCATTATGAGAATAGTCATTAAAATCGTTTTATTTTTTACAATAATAGCATTACCTATTTTAAGCTATGCACCTCCAGGTGGTAGTTGGAATCCAGGTGATACAGAACCTACTGTTCCAATCAGTGGAGGTTTGTTGTTTTTATCGCATCCGCAATTATTTATGGAGTTAGAAAATATATCTCCAGAAATAAATAATCCAAAACATTTTTCCGAATTTTTATTTTTGAGTTTGTAATTTTAAATAAAAGCATAACTTTGCAGCCGCAAAACATAATGGTGAAGTAGCTCAGTTGGTAGAGCAAAGGACTGAAAATCCTTGTGTCGGCAGTTCGATTCTGCCTTTCACCACAAAGCCCCACAATAGTGGGGTTTTGTTATTTAGGACTATCTCATTCCTGACTTCATCACAAAAATAGCAACAAATCTATAAGGGCTAGATTATCAGTATTATACAAATTTTTCAGCATTCAAATGGGTGGCGCAAAGTTAATTTGTTCAACTTTGTGTTATGTATATCAGGAGTAAGAAAAACCGCTCTGGTAGTACCAGTATTGTTGTTGTCGATAAGAGTTCAGGCAAATACAAGGAGCTTATTACAATAGGTACAAGCAAAGATTCTCAAGAATTGGAGCGGTATCATGAACTTGGCAAACAATGGATAAAAGATCGTTCAGGACTATTAGAAATTGACTTTCATGATCATCGAAAACAAACTGAACAGTTTATTGGCCAAATAAATCAATTATTGATTAATGGCACTGAGTTGCTATTGACTAAAATATTCAATGAAATTGGATTTTCCAGTATTAGGGATGATGTTTTCAAACATCTGGTTTTATCAAGATTAAGTTTCCCAAGCAGTAAAAGAGCAACCGTTGAATATTTAAAGGATTATTATGGATTTGAGGTAGATCTTAATCTGGTTTATCGATATTTAGATGATCTATATAACAAATACAAAACAGATATTCAACGAATAAGTGTAAATCATACCAGACAAATATTAGGAGGTGTAATAGGGATTATATTTTATGATGTAACCACCTTGTATTTTGAAACAGATAATGAAGATGGGCTTCGTAAAAATGGTTTTTCGAAAGATGGAAAACATCAAAACCCGCAAATAGTTTTAGGTTTATTGGTAAGCAGAGACGGTTACCCACTAACCTATCAGATATTTGAAGGAAACAAATTCGAGGGACACACCATGCTTCCCATAATTAGTGATTTTGAAAAAGAATATAATATTAAAGGAGCAGTAGTAGTGGCAGATGCAGGCTTAATGTCGAAACAGAACATACAAGAGCTTGACAGGTTTAATTATCAATACATTATTGGAGCTAAGATCAAAAATGAATCAGAAAAGATCAAGACATGGGTTTTGTCCCAGAAAATTACAGATGGCGAATTTGCGGAGCTTAAAAAAGCTAATGGCAAGCGATTGATTCTAGGCTATTGTGAGAAAAGGGCAAGAAAAGATTATCATAATCGAAAAAAAGGTCTTGACAGGCTTGAAAAGCTTTTTAAAACAGGCAAATTAACTAAAGCAAGCATAAATAAAAGAGGCTATAATAAGTATCTGAAAATGGATGGAGAAGTACAAGTTCAAATAGACCACAATCTATTTGAAGAAGACGGTAAGTGGGACGGACTGAAAGGATACTTTACCAACACAAAACTAAAAGCGAATGAGGTGTATTCGAATTATTCAAACTTATGGAAAATCGAAAATGCATTTAGAATTACCAAAAGTAAAATAGAAATCCGACCAATGTTCCATTTTACTCCAAAACGAATAGAAGCTCATATTTGCATTTGTTTTGTTGCATATAAAGTATATAAAGAGTTGGAAAGGCAGCTTAAAGAGCTGAGATCCAGTTTAAGTCCTGATAGTGCAATTAAGATTGCAAAAACGATATGTACGATTAAAGTGACTGTTCCTAACTCTGAAGAAACTATAGAGAAAGTTTTACTGCTCACTGAAAAACAAAAACAATTAGCTAAATTGTTTTTGTTTTAAATTGGGTGGCGCATTGACGAAGTCAGGAGTAGCTCAGTTGGTAGAGCAAAGGACTGAAAATCCTTGTGTCGGCAGTTCGATTCTGCCTTTCACCACAAAGCCCCACAATAGTGGGGTTTTGTTATTTAGGACTATCTCATTTCTCCCCATCTTATTTTTTTTCACTAAATGTGTACCTTAGCATTTTTAAATTGTTATTTTTACGCACTTTTTTAGATACTTAATAATTAAATAGGATGAGAGTTTATCAGACCAAAGAGATTAGGAATGTTTCACTTATGGGTGGACCAGGTTCGGGCAAAACGACCTTAGCTGAGTGTATGCTCTTCGAAGGTGGCGTGATTGACAGAAAAGGCAATGTTGAAAGTAAGAATACAACATCCGATTACAAGCCTATTGAGCATGAAAGATTAAACTCTGTTTATTCAACAGTTTTATTTGCAGAATACAATGATCGCAAAATTAATTTTATTGATAATCCGGGTTTTGATGATTTTGTTGGTGAAGCCATTGCTTCGATGAAAGTTGCAGATGTGAGTTTGCTACTCATGAATACCAACAATGGTATTGAGGTCGGTACAGAACTTTCGTGGAGACACGCAGCAAAATATAAACAACCTATTGTATTGGTCGCAAATCATCTGGATCATGAAAAAGCTGAGTTCGATGATTTGGTGAAAGAGGCTAAAGACTTTTTCGGAAATAAAGTTATTGTAGTACAATACCCTTACAATGCTGGAAAAGGATTCGACTCTATTATTGATGTTATTACAATGAAATTGTATAAATATCCTGTTGGTGGAGGAAAACCTGAGATTCTGGATATCCCATCTGAAGAAAAAGAAAAAGCTGAAGAATTGCAAAATGCATTAGTTGAAGCTGCAGCAGAGAATGACGATGCCCTCATGGAATTGTTTTTCGACAAAGGAACACTCAATGAAGATGAAATGAGGTCAGGTATTAAACTTGGACTGATAAATCGTGACATTTTCCCTGTATTTTGTACTTCAGCCAAAAACCACATTGGAATTACTCGTTTAATGGAATTCATCATTAATGTTATTCCATCCCCAGATGAGAATCCAATGAAATCTGATCAGGGTGAAGATATCGTATGTGAAGGTTCAAAACCTGCATCTGTATTTGTTTATAAAACAGCTTTTGAAGAGCATTTAGGTGAGGTTTCCTTTATGAAGGTAGTAACCGGAGATGTAACAGAAGGAGTTGATTTTGAAAATGTACAGACAGGTTCTAAAGAAAGAATCAGTCAGTTATATATGATAGCTGGTAAGAAAAGAGAAAAGGTAAATAAAGCTTGTGCCGGTGATTTGTTTGCTACCATTAAAATGAAGAATACCAAAACAAACAATACCCTCAATGCAAAAGGATCATCAGTTGTTGCTTCACCTATTGATTTTCCAGAACCAAAAATCAGAACAGCAGTTAAAGCAATTAATAATTCAGATGATGAAAAACTAGCTGCTTATCTTTTGAAAATGAATGTAGCTGACCCAACCATTATATTTGAGTATTCGAAAGAATTGAAACAAATGTTGATTCATGGTCAAGGGGAATTGCACATTAATATTGCCAAATGGCATTTGGAAACAGAACAAAAAATTCCTGTGGAGTTTTTCCCTCCAAGAATTTCCTATCGTGAAACAATCACAAAGCAAACACTATCTGACTATAAACATAAAAAACAATCAGGAGGATCTGGACAATTTGGTGAAGTATACCTAATGATTGAACCATTTGTAGAAGGTATGCCTGATCCACCTAAAGATAAGTATAACGTTCGTGGAAAAGAAGAAATTACTTTACCTTGGGGTGGAAAGCTTGTTTTTATCAATGGTATTGTTGGTGGAGTAATCGACACTCGTTATTTACCAGCTGTTCTGAAAGGTATCATGGAGAAAATGGAAGAAGGTCCGTTAACAGGATCTTATGCTCGTGATATTCGTGTAACGGCCTATGACGGAAAGATGCATCCTGTCGATTCAAATGAAATTTCATTTAAATTAGCAGGGAAACATGCGTTTGCAAGAGGATTCAAAAATGCTGGACCCAAATTACTTGAACCTATTTATTTGGTAGAAGTTGTTGTACCTGAAGAAAGAATGGGAGATGTTATTACTGATATTCAGGGACGAAGAGGAATGATCCTGGGTATGGAAGGGGAAGGTATATATCAGAAGGTTAAAGCTAATGTGCCATTAGCCGATATGAATAAATATTCAACAACTTTAAGCTCCATTACAAATGGAAGAGCTTCTTACTCAATGAAATATGTAGAATATCAGCAAGTACCACCAGATGTTCAGGATAGATTATTGAAAGAGTACGAAGAAAGTAAAAATGAAGAAGATTAAATTTTCATTAATACATTTGAAAACCCACTTATTTAAGTGGGTTTTTTGTTTTAGTTAAGCTTGTAACCTGAGTTCGGGATAACAAATATTTACAGCTTCTTGAGGTTTTTCATAGACAATCCAGATTTTTCAGGACTATCGTGATAATTCAATAAAATCTGGGAATGTGTATGGGAAACCTCATGAAGCCCAAAGGGAGAGCAAATAGAGCACAAACTTTAAAAAAGAAATCTCTTGAAATAACCAGTTATAACTTCAAAATTTCTTCTTCAAATCTTATCCCCTATTTGCTCTCTGTTATTTATTTCTTATCCCGAACTCAGGTTTGTATCTTTAGAACTGAAAATAATATCAAAAAAAAGCAACTGCGCAGGCAACTTACTTAATCAAGTCTACGTCTACAAAAACAGAAAGGGAAAATGAATGAAAAAAAGCTCAATAACGAAGATAAAAAACTTATTGAAGCTTGCCTTAAAGGAGATTCATTAGCTCAAAAAAGATTGTTTAAAAAATACTATAATTTAATGTTTGCCATTTGCTTAAGATATACCAACGATCAGGACAACGCAAAAGAAATTTTGCAGGAAGGCTATATCAAAGTATTTAACAATATTGCCAAGTTTAAATTTGAAGGGAACCTTAGCAGCTGGATAAAACGCATTATGATCAATACGGCCATTGACAGATATCGCAAAACGGTTAGTGAGCCTGATAAAATTGATCTCGAAAATAACGAAAACATAAGCACTAAAGCTGATGTCTATGCAAGTCTTGAAAAAGAAGATTTGTTAAAATGCGTTCAAAAATTACCGAATGGTTACCGTACTATTTTTAATATGTATGTAATTGAAGGATATTCTCATAAGGATATTGCACGCGAATTGGGAATTAATGAAGGTACCTCCAAATCACAATTGTTCAAAGCAAAGCAAATGCTTCAAGGCATGGTAAACGAACTATTTAAATAATGCCAGATAAAATTCAACATACTGACCCATTATTTGAAGCCTTTAATAAAGGACTAAAAGATTTTAATCCAAATATTCCTGAAGCAAATATGGATGCTGATTGGAGTAGGATTGAATCTAACATCAGTACGCCACAGCCTTCAACAGGCATGAGTGGTATGCAAGGAGTAGGGTTAAAAACTATTGGATTTGGTATTGCTGGAGTTGCTGTTGTGACTACGGCTATTTTCCTTCTTACGTCAAAACCTGAAAATGATATCGAATCAGCAGTAATAGAAGAGATTAACAAAACAGAATTATTTATTGAAGATCAAGTATCCATAGATATCCCTGAAGATCAAAGCACGAATTATAATCAAGAGGCAAAGCAAGAAATTATTATTTCTGAAAAATCTGAACTAAAAGATAATTCTATTATAGAAAAATCATCAACAGCTAGTAGTTCTATTGCTTCTAGTAGCGGCATTGAGAAAAAAGATGTCGTATCTGATAACCCTCCAACTGTCACCATTTGTTCAAACAGTCAAGAAGATTTACTTAAAGTTGCTGATGTCAGCTTTTCAGATACATTTATTTGCCTTGGAGAAGTTCTTAAAGTGTCATTCTACCAACCAGCAAGTAGTATGGGAATGCGTGTTTATGTGTTACTGCCGAATCAGAAAAAGCAAATTATCAATGGTGAAATTTCACATAAATTTAATAAATCAGGCGATTATTTTGTGGAGATTGTTTGCACAGATAATGTACAAGAAGTAAGTAGAAAGCAAAGAATAAGAGTTTTTGAATTACCTCAGGCTGAATTTAGTTATGAGAATAGCGATTCAAAAACCATAAATTTCGAAAATTTATCGAGCAATATAAGTACATCAATCTGGTCTTTTGGTGATGGCAATAATTCAAATGAAAACTCACCTGTTCATCAATATACTTCATCAGGAAATTACATGGTTATTTTAACAGTTAAAACAAAAGAAGGCTGTTCGAATGATCTATCAAAATATATTGATATTGTTACTGAAAATGAGAAAGTTTATCCACCCAATTACTTTACACCAAATGGTGATGGCAAAAACGATTATTATTACATTAGCCTTGAAAACACAGAAATATTCCAATTAACTATAATTGATAGGAGTGGAAACATATTATTTAACGCTTCCGATCCGAATCAAAAATGGGATGGAAAAGATATGAAAACTGGCAAAGAATGTCTTGAGGGTAACTATTACTATATGCTTACCTATAAATATAAAGGACAATTAGTTTCGGAAAAGAAATCTGGAACTATTTATTTAACGAGATAAAGATATAATTTTATAAATTTGAAATCAAATTCGATAGTTATGAAAAAGTTTAAGAAAATCCGGAATTTAGTACTAGGGGTGTTTTTGCTTAGCCTTATGGGCAGTTATGCACAAGCACAATGTACATTAAAAGCTGACAAAATCACAGCATGTCGGGGAAGTTCAATTAATTTCTCTATTCCTGCTACGACAACTTTCAGCTCTATTAAATGGTCATTTGGTAATGGCGACAGTAGTGTTCAGCCTACCAGTACCGTAAACTATATTTACGATACATTTGGGACATTTAATGCCTGTGTTACCCTTTTCAATTCTGATGGATCTATCAAATGTGGTCCTAGTTGTTTAACCATAACTATTTATGACAATCCGAAAGCAGATTTAATACTTCCACTTGAGAAAATTATGTGTTTTGAGCAGAATAGTTTCTGCTTTAAGGACAATTCTCTACCGGGCGTTTTTAATTCTGCACCAATCCAAACCTATTTATGGGATTTTGGTTCAGGAGACTCCAGTACAACACAGCATCCTTGTTGGTCGTATACACATGATGGAACGTATACCATTATTTTGACGGTTACCGATACAAATGGTTGTTGGGATACTTCGATGAAAACAACCAGTATTACGGTTCTTCCTAAACTGAATCCAAAATTTGAAACTCATTTTCAAATTGGTTGTCCTGAAACACCAGTTACATTCAAAAACACCATGGATACTGTCGGAAAATGTATTACCGAGTGGACTTGGGATTTTGGTGATGGTACTGTCATCACATCCGATAGCGATACCCTTTGGGGAAAGCCTTCGTTTGTTCATATTTATAAAAAAGATGGAACTTTTAATCCAACTTTAACTGTTCGAACCTGTCATGGTTGTGTCGACAGTCTTAAAAAGTTTTCCGGAGCTAAAAATATTTTCTACTATTTCGATATTGTTCAAAAATCTAATCCTCCACAGTGCTGGCAAGATAATAGCCTGTGTTTCGCTCAAAAACCCAGAAGAAATGCATATTATTGGTTATGGAACTTTGATGATCCTCCATCTATGTTGTTAAATACAAATGATGAGGAATGGGAGCCATGTCACCATTATACAGCACCTGGTGTTTATCATATTAGTTTGAAAATTTGGGAGCCAAACTGTATTCGAGATACAACATTCTGTACCTACATTCCTTTATTAGGACCTCAGGCAATGATCAACATGCCTCCTCCTCCTGCTTTCCCAGCAAACGATCAGTTACAGGCCAAGCCTATTCCTGTTTCATTCTGGCATACCATGTCAAGTACTTGTTGGAACCCTGCTGGTGATCCGGTTGATTATGTGATCAGATCAGCTAAAGCTCCGCTAGTAATAGGTCAGGTTGATTCATTTTGTAATAGTTTGCTTGACTCTGCAAATTTTGCAGATAATTATAAGCCACATCCTTGTCCGGCTGGAAGTCCGCATTTAGTTTCACGTGATTTCCCCATGCTTTCACCTCCTATCAGTACAACCTATATTTATGATGTTGTAGTTGATTCGACTGTACAAACGTGGAATCCGGGGAATAATATTCCTCCAGGTGTGCAATTTGAGACTGTTTACTTCCCTAAATCGGGAGGAGCTAACATTCAGACTATGCATGACACGGACTTGTTTA
>Ga0209042_1002045_pt1 | contig 14057 bp, 9 predicted proteins | sample SaaInlV_200m_DNA_6_FD_184649 | JGI IMG/M metagenome (GOLD analysis project Ga0209042, IMG submission 184649) | Marine microbial communities from expanding oxygen minimum zones in the Saanich Inlet - SI037_S2LV_200m_DNA (SPAdes) (version 2) | ecosystem: Environmental > Aquatic > Marine >...
GGAGCTACGCCCATCGAGCAGATCGCCCGGCTGGCCGGGCCGGTGAATCCGAGGCGGGGGCGGAGACGATCACCCAATGTCCCACTCACGGATCACGACATTCTACAGAATCTCAAGGACCGATTCAGGGGGACGGCCAATCCTGGCTTTGTCCCCATTGATCACGATTGGGCGCTCAATCAGTATGGGATACTGTTCCATTTGTCTGACAATCCCATCTTCCGTCTCTGCGGCCACAATGCCGAGTTCGGCATACTCCCCTTTGCGCAGGAACTGAGACGGTCTGAGCCCCAGCTTTGAGGCAAGGAGCCGAATGTCGTCCGCGGACAAAGGCTCCTGGAGATACTCAATGATCTCCGGATCAGATCCCCTGTCAGTGAGAATCTCGAGTGTCTTGCGGCTCTTTGAGCAACGGGCGTTGTGCAGTATTTCTATCTGTGACATGACCTTCCTTGTCCTCTGTGGGAATGGTGCCTATTCGCTGACCCATCCATCATCTTCGGCATTACAGCCCCGGCATCCATGTCCATTCGGCTATGACGATCTCTTTGGCCGCCAGGAGGGCTCCCATCCGCATGGGGCCGCCTCCACCGCCTCGTCCGCGGCGTCCGCCGGCATTGCGTCCGCCTCCTCCGAAACGATCTTGTCTGCCGCCCATTTGCTGCTGCGCCCCTTGAGGACCGCCAAATCGATCCTGTCTGCCGCCCATTCCCTGCTGCGCTCCTTGAGGACCGCCAAACCGATCTTGTCTGCCGCCCATTTGCTGCTGCGCTCCTTGAGGACCTCCAAACCGATCCTGTCTGCCGCCCATTCCCTGCTGGGCTCCCGGTCTCTGCCTGAACTGGTCGCCTCCCTCACCCATCGCTCCGTCCGGTGGTCCCTCCATTCCGGGAGGGCCATCCTGTGCACCCCGGTTTGGTCGTCTGGCGCCGGCTCCCATCATGCCTTCCGGTTCTCGCCGCTTGGGTGCCTCCGGGAGGGTGAATCGGGCCAGGATGCGCATGTTCTCTTCGCTGAAGTAGGAACTGGGCAACTGTTCGAGTTCCTCTGCCGTTCCAATGTAGTAGACTTTGTGTTCGCCGGCCCACTCGGAGATGTCCCAGGCGATTGAGCGTTCCCGTTCGAACGGGTATTGCCCTTCGTACTGCTCCGCCTGTATGGCGCGTTTCTCCATCTGCATGGGAGTGGGACTGTTGCTGTCCTTCCCACGTTGAGCGAAGCGTCCCATCCGGCCACGGCTCCGCAGCATGGTCAGATCCATCAGTCGCCATTTCCGGACGAAGTCGATGTTCTGCAGAATCTGCGACTGGGCCATGACCACGGCGCCCTCCTCCGCCTGTTCCTCCAGCTGAGATGCGATAAGGGCCAGAACTCGGCGGGAGTGGGCGCTCTGTTTCGTCTCCTGCAGCATGGTTGGAACTCCCCAGGTAACCTGGGTGACGAACACCACGACCAATGCTGTCGCGCGGATGGCAGGCGATGCTCTGCTCAGGAGCCGCTCAAGCCCCCATACCGCCGCCGCGCAGAAACAGACGAACGTGGGAAGCACGAATCGCATGGTTGCTGAAGCCACGCGCTCGGGGGCCCAGTAGTAGGCCATATACAACAGAATCACGGGGACAACGGCCAGTACGCAGAACCACCCCAGAGGACGCCACTTGCGCTCTCCGCACATCACTACCATCCCCACGATACCAAAGGGGAAAAGCAACCCCATGCCTTCACCGTGGAGCTGCCGTATGTAATTGACGCAATGGGCTCTGAAGTAAGACCAACCGAAGCCGGTTTGCTCATTGGTAAGGCTGTAGGCCGTGCGCCAGATGGCGCCGAACGACGCGTGATGGTAGGCAATCAGGGGAATGAGCGGAATGACCGCACCGGCGATGGCGGCTGCGTAGTGGGTCCAGATCCGCGGATGTCTGCGCCAGTGCAGCAGGAGGAACACGCCGACTCCCAGTGCATAGAGAGCTTCCGGGTAGCGCACGGTCGGGATGCTGCCGAGAAAGAGCCCTCCCACGAATGCGTCGATGTGTCGACCTCGTTTTGACCAGCGCACAAGAAAGAGCATCCCCCAGGTCAGCAGGAAGACAATGGCCATGTGAGAGTCGCAGACCAGAGCATGCCGGGCGAACGACGGGATTGTCATCAGGAATGCCACGCCCAGCAGCGCCCATGGCCAGCGGAGGCCCATTCCGCGCAGCAGCAGATAGAAGGCTGCCAGGGCCAGAACAGCCAAGGCAGGATTGACGGCAACGCTGGCCTGGTAACCGAACAGGCGATAGACGATGGCGACAATGGACCCGAGCCCTGGTGGGTAACGACTGAAGTAGCGTCCGTCTTCGGTAACGAGCCAGTGCATACCAATGTACTGAGGAGGAATCTCGGGCTCGAACCAGAGGCGTCCGGTTTCCGCCAACAAGGTTCCCTGGGCCCAATAGCCGTTGGCATCCGGGGCCTGGATCGCTGGATGGAATCGTGTTCCCAGGAAAGCGACAAAAATGAGTAGGAGAATCACCAGACCGGCCACACCGGCGGACTCATTCCGCGTCAGCGCCACCCATACGTTGCTTGACGACTTGCGTGCGGACCCGCCGGGTTGGGAATCGTGAGGCGCCGTGTTGCTGATTGGTGTCGTTGTCTGCGGGCTCGGATTCGCCGAGACACCGTTCGTTTCTGAGGTCATTTTGCCCTGCCTTCCACGTTCGGATCCGCCAGACTTCAGTCGGAAAACGGCGTGGCCTGTTGTTTATTGTGTCCGCCCCTTACTGTCCTTGAGGTACGTCCAGAGGGCAAGCTGGAGGTGCGCATGTTGTCCCTGTATAATTCTCCGGGGCGGAAGTCGAGCATTATATGGAGTGGCGAATGGAGGTCATGATGGGATCGATGCACTGGGCTGTGATTACCTTCCTGCTCATCGGACTTGGTCTCTTCAGCGGGGGCGGTCAGACCGCGGAGGGAGCGGACGCCGACTTCTCATTCGTGGTCTTCGGGGACAGCCAATTCGCGACGAACAGTTCGACCTCGGGCATACCGGAGCGCCTGGCCGTGCCGGAGGTCGTCCTTGCCCTTGAGCCGACGTTCGCTCTGCACACCGGCGACCTCATGGATCACGGGCGTGACCCGGAGGCCTATGACCGTTTCGTTACCTACTACGCCGGTATGCTGGCCCGTATCCCGTTTTTCCCGACCATGGGCAATCACGATGCCGGGTACGCGGGTATCGCCAACTACCGCACGTACCTAAAGAAGCAGCTTTGGGAGATAAATGCCGAGGCGTTTGGGACGACCTACCAGGAACGGTTCAGTCTCTTCCACGAAGACGACAAGACCGATTACCCTCAACGCTTCGACGATCCCCGTTGCCGTGCGTTCCGGGACCGTGTGCCCAGTGGTGCGTCCTTCAAGACCTTCTATGCATTCCGCTTTGCCAACGCCTACTTCATCTCCTGTGAACAGGGGACTCGTTGGTGGGCCAACACGCCAACGCCGTGGCTGGAGCGTCACCTCAAGAAGGCTCATGAGGATCCAGGCATTGACCATATCGTTGTATTCCTGCACCACCCCCTGTACTCCACCACCATGCGCGAGAATCCCCCCGATCCGGCCAAACCTGGTTCCGGGGAGTGCATCGCTCCGGTGCGCCGCCAGTTTGAGCCGCTTTTCAGGCAGTACGACGTGACGCTTGCGTTTTCAGGGCACGCACACCTCTACGACCACTGCTATGTGCCCGACGATGATCACGAGACGCGAGCTGACCCGCCGCCCAAGCGGTACCCGCATGACGGACGGGCCGTCCATTACATCGTGGCCGGTGGAGGGGGTGGCCCTCTGAATCGTGGTGGGTGGGCGAAAGAGCGCAGCTACCGTTTCTTCCAGAAGCGGATCTGTGCGTACAATGTGGTTCAGGTGGAGGTCGTGGGGAAGGCGTTGACCGTAACCGTTCACACGGTCAAAGGCAGTGCTGAGAAGCACACATCGGCCGTGTTCGATCGGTTTGTTCTTGAACCGTAAGGGTTGGCGCGGAAATAACTTCACATTTTGGCGGGAGCGCAGGACGGTCAGGCGGAAGGCAGGAGGAGCAACGCATACCGAGGTATGTGTACGACGACTAACGCCGCGAATGGCCGTGCTCCGCCTCGCCCCGTAGGGCTGCGTCCCTTTTGCTCTCTGGCTTCGTTGCTTCACTCGGGACATATCAAGATATGCCCGCTCGCTCGCGCCTGGCCGGAAACCAAAATGACCAGCAGCAAAGTGTGAAGTTATTTCCGCGCCGGCCCTCAGCGGTGACTATTCCGGGCGTTCCCGGAGACTGACGGCGTCGGCGCAGAAGACGGGTTGTGCATGCCCCGGTGCGCCGTTGAGACTGATGACGATACGGCCTTCGGTGGCCACTCGGGTAAGACGCTGCACACGGGGGCTCCTTCCGCGCCGCCGCCGGCCAGCTCAAACTGCAAAAAAGGGACTTCCTGCATGGCGAAAGAACCAATCACTGCCGTTGTTGTCGGCGCCGGACACCGGGCGTTGGCCTATGCCGCGTACGCCAAAGCTGCTCCGGAGGAGTTGCGGATTGTCGGGTGTGCCGACCCAATAGAGCTGCGGCGCAAGCAGGTTCAGGAACTGTATGGGTTGCCGGACGACCGGTTGTACGAAACAGCGGAAGAACTCGCCGCTGTCGGGCGGTTCGCAGACACAGTCATCAATGGGACGATGGATCACCAGCATATCGAGACCTCTGTCCCACTGCTCGAAGCCGGATACCACCTGCTGTTGGAGAAGCCGTTCGCAACCAGCGAATCTGAGATGTGGCAATTGGTCGAAACGGCTCGCCGCTGCGACCGCAAGGTTATGATCTGTCATGTCCTGCGCTATGCCCCGTTCTATGCAGCCATCCGGCAGAAGGTGTTGGAGGGTGAGATTGGCCAGGTCATGAACGTGCAGACGATCGAGCACGTGAGCTACCATCACATGGCCACGTGTTTCGTGCGTGGGAAGTGGAGCCGGAAGGATGATTGCCACTCAAGCATGCTCATGGCGAAGTGCTGCCACGATCTGGATTTGATCATGTGGATGAAGAGCGGCGTTGCTCCCAAAGCGGTCAGCAGTTTCGGTGGGCAGATCTACTTCTGTCCCGAACGTGCCCCCGAAGGCGCGGGAACGCGTTGCCTGGTCGATTGCCCGATTGAGGGGGCATGTGACTACTCCGCCCGCAAGATGTACATCGACCATCCCCATCGCTGGGCGGCGTACGTGTGGTTCGAGCTGGAACATCTGACCGAGCCCACCATTGAGGACAAGATTGCGTCCCTGAAGGGGGGGAATCCCCACGGACGTTGCGTCTGGGGGTGTGACAACGACGTCGTGGATCACCAAACCGTGTGCATCGAGTTCGAGGATGGCTGCACGGCATCCCACAATCTGGTCGGCGGGACGGCCCGGCCGTCACGGGCGATCCACCTGATTGGTACACATGGTGAGATTCAGGGGGTGATGGAGGACAGCACCTTTGTCATTCGCCACATCGCCACTCGTTCCGGACACGAGTACACCGAAAATGAGCTGGACCTCAGCATCAGTGGGGACATGCATGGGGCCTTCGGTGGCCACGGTGGCGGCGATGGGCGGCTTGCAGCCGATTTCGTCAATTTCGTGCGCGGAAGTGCCCCGTCCATCTCGTGCACCACGATCGAGGATTCTGTCCACGGCCACCTCGTCGGTTTCCTTGCTGACAAAGCTCGGGAAGAGCGTCGGGTGGTTGAGATTGAGTAGATTTGAGTTCAGGGGGCCCTCGGTGGCCCCAAGGCGTCTTTGGAGGGTCGATGCTTGTCCCGCCATAGCCGGACGGCGACGGCGGATCCCCAGCGACCGCGCCGTGCCTCCAGGATGAGCAGGGCGACTTCGTCCTGACGAACCCGGCTCGTCCATGATGGTGGAACACGTGTCGTCCCTCAAGAGGGGGGCACCCGTCCGTCCGAGCCGCGACTAACAGGAGCGGTCTTGCCCGAAAGGGCAAGTCGGTTGCTTGGGGAAGGCACCGGGGGTAGGTTGCGAGCGACGACAACGTTGCAGACAAGGAGATGGCGATGCGCAGACGTGAATTTATGGCGATGGCAACGGCCTTTGCGGGGAGTGCCTTGGGGCCCAATCTGCTGGGGGCACCCGCGGACAAGCTGAACGTACTGATGATACCCGTCGACGACCTCAAACCGCTGCTGAACTGCTATGGCGTTGACGGCATTTTGACCCCTCACATCGATCGGCTTGCAGCCCGTGGAACTGTCTTCCTGAACAATGCCTGTCAACAAGCGGTCTGCGGGCCTACTCGGGCCAGTCTGATGACGGGGCTCTACCCCGACTCGACAGGAGTCTGGGATCTCAAGACGCGGATGCGGGATGTGAACCCCGACATCCTGTCCATGCCCCAGTATTTCATCCAGCAAGGCTATGAGACGACAGGTGTTGGCAAGACCTATGATTCCCGTTGCGTGGACAAGAAGCTTGATGCGCCGTCATGGTCGATTCGGTACGGTTCGGAGAAGCGCGTCTACGCGTCCGGTTTAGGGCCTTCTTTCCGAGGGTTCCGCCACCCTGAAACCGTGGCCGTGGCTGCGAAGGCCAAGGCCGCAGTGAAAGGGAAGAAGTTCAAGAGTGGGAGTGCCCGCAACCGGGCCATGGCCGATGCGGCCGGCCCAATGGCAGCCCCAGCCACCGAGTGCATGGATGTGCCGGACAACGCCTACAACGACGGGGCTTTGGCCGATGCGGGTTGCCGCTTACTCGAGAAGCTCTCTGCAGCAGACAAGCCGTTCTTTCTCTCGGTTGGCTTTCTGAAACCGCATCTGCCTTTCGTGGCACCGAAGAAGTACTGGGATCTCTACGATCGTGCGGAGATCGCACTGCACCCGTTCCAGAAGCGGTCCGCTGGTGGTCCGGAGTTGGCCTATCACACGTCCGGGGAACTGCGTTCTTACAGCAACATCCCGCGGAAGGGCGACATTGCCCCGAAGCAGCAGGCGGAACTCATTCACGGCTACCGGGCGTGCGTGAGCTACATCGATGCTCAAGTCGGCAAATTGCTCGACAAGCTCGACGCATTGGGGATTGCGGACAAGACGGTCGTTTGCCTCTGGGGGGATCACGGCTGGCACCTGGGGGACCACGGCATGTGGTGCAAACACTCGAACTTTGAGCAGGCCGTCCGCGCTCCGCTCATCGTCGCGGCCCCGGGCAAACCCAAAGGCAACAAGACCGACGCGCCCACGGGTTTTGTGGACGTGTTCCCCACTCTGTGTGAACTGGCCGGGCTTCCCGTTCCGGAGCAACTGCAGGGGAAGAGCGTGGCCTCGCTGATGTCGAACCCGGGAGGCTCGGTGCGTGAGGCCATTCTCTCACAGTACCCCCGAGGCATCGATGGACGTCCGGTGATGGGATACACCCTTCGCGACAGACGCTATCGGTACGTCAAGTGGGTCCAGATGAACTACCGGAAAGGCGAGCGCTCCGGGTTGCTGGTCGCTCGGGAACTCTACGATTACCAGAAAGACCCCCACGAGACAGTCAATCAGGCTGACAACAGCGATTTCGCTGCGGTTGTTGCACGGTTCGAAGCCGTACTCAAGACCATGAAGGTGGCGCAACACACTGGGAAGTACGCCGCGGCCAAAGCGGCCGTAGTGGTTCACGGAATCGGGGGCGTCCTGCTCAACGGAGGCGGCAAGTACGTGGACACCAAACCGGTCACCGTCACCGCGCAGCCGTTTGCTGAAGCCCTGGAGGTGACGGTCACGAAGAAGCCGGACCGGAGCTCGGGGGCGGCGTACAAGCGGCCGGTTATGATTCCGCTCAAAGAGGGCTCGACGTACCGACTGAGCTTCTACTGCCGCAGCGAGAAGGGCGCCGAGTTCAATGCCATCTTCCAGAAGAATGGTGCGCCATACACACGGGTTGGCATGGTCAGTGTGAAAGCCGGTCCGGAATGGCAGAGGGTTGAGATCGCCGGCAAGGCGATGGAGGCATACGAGGCCAAGGGCACTGTCCTGACCTGCCACCTTGGCCAGAGGCAGCAGACCGTGCAATTCGCCGATGTGAGAGTCGAGGAGAGTCCCGAATGACCACCGAAGACGGAACGTACTTCGCCCAGATCACGGACATCCATGTCGGGAACAACAACTTGAACGGTGAGGCAGCTAAGCGGAACCTGGCTGTCGCCCTCGATGAAATTGCGTCTCTGACGCCGACGCCGGCCTGCATTCTCGCTACCGCTGATCTTGTCTGCAGCGGAGGGCGAGGCGAATTGGAGGAATACGTGGGAATTGCGGCCGCTGCGAAGCTCCCGGTGCACGCACTGCCGGCCAATCACGACCTATGGGGGGAGCCGGACAGCGTTGCGTGGCAGGAACTGATCGGGCCGGAAAGACAGGCTGTCGACCTTGAAGGCCTGACTGTCCTGATGTTTCCGGACATCCAGCGCAAGCCCGAAGGCGGCTGGCACGCCCTGGTTACCGACGAGCATTTGGGTTGGCTGGAGGAAGAACTCGGGAAGCGTCCTTCAGGCACGTGCGTGGTCGCTTTCCATGCCCCTATTCTGGAACAGGACGGGGACTGGCATGACAACTGGCGGGATAGCAACGCGGATGCATTCCTGGATGTGATGCGTGCCCATCGTGTCCAGGCTCTGATCACCGGCCACTGGCATCGCGTCAACGAATGGGAAGTGGGCGGGGTTCGGTTGATAAACTGCGGATCGCTGGTGGGCTGGCAGTGGACAGGAATCCCCCCTTACCATTCCTTTCCCGTTCGAGCCGGGTACGCGCTCTACCATTGGCACGGGGGGCAACTGCGCTGGTTCTGGCGTGAGCTCTTCGGACAGGAGGTCCGTCCTGCAGTCCAGCTCAATGCGGTTCGTATCGGCTCGCTGCACACCGGTGGGCCGCGGCCCCAGGTTCGGCCGATCGAAGTCTTTACGCGTGTCCCCATCCAGGCGCACACATGTGCTCCCGGCATGCGTGTCGATCAGGTGGAGTGGAGCGTGACCCGCGGTGATTGGCGTCCAATGCAGCAGACGTTCAACGGGCTGTGGCAGGAATGGGAAGCAGATCTCGATCCAGCTGATTTCCGGGCTGGGGAACACGTGTTTACCGTCCGGGCGAGCGTTGACGGTCGCATCAGTGCCTATGACGCTGTTCCCATTCATCTGTCCGAAGGCCGCAGCCCACCGCTCTGTGCCGCGATCGCTCGACGCGAAACGGTGTTCGAACTCTTCTACCTGCCGGAGTAGGCTGGAAGCGCTGGGGCTGTTTGCCCCAGACCCCAACCGGGGGACCGAAGCTCCCCCGGCCCCCCACATGCTGGGTCCGTGTAGGGTAGGCGGCAAGGTCCACCTGCCGTACACGGACCCGTTGCCGACGCTCGCGCGACGGGCGATGGGGTATCTCAGAGTTCAGCTGGTTGAGCACGGAGCTCTGCCAAACAGAACGTCCTGCCCGATGGCACGCTGTACGGAGTTCATGCTTCAGCATGTGCCTTGGGAGGCGCTGCTAACGGAAGGCACACACTAAAGTGTGAACTCCATACGAGGGCATCTCACCGGACAGCGCTACTGAGCTCTGGCATCCGGAGGCGATCGCGGCCGGGACGGCTACTTGAGCAAGGTTGCGGCGTGGCGACTTGGGCGTTCGGGTTCCGGATCCGCAAGCAGAGGCACGGCCTGCCCGTTGTCCATTTGCACCAGGTAGACTGAACCTGCCGGACGCGCCAGCATTGCCACGGTGCCTGCATCTGGGATCGTGACCTTCACTTCCCGTTCCTCCCCTCCTGCAGCCCAGGCAGCTACCAGCCAACGCGTCGTGTCCTTGCGCCGGCGCGCCACCACTCGGGCTTCCGGATCTCCCGTGGGGAATTCGTAGGCCGGATGATCCTTGGACCAGACATGCCGATTCGGCCCGGGGAGGAGGTCGCCCTCCCGTATGTCTGATTCCAGATGCGAGAAGAGCGCGTGTACCCGGGCGAACGTTGTCATCTGGCGCAACCAGTGGGGTGGCTCATCCTCGGGAAATTCCACCCCGAACCCGCCTTTGGGGTAGGCGTAGTACCCCGCGTTTCCTCCAAGCATACCGGACACGTACATGCACTTCAGAAATCCGGTGTATCGGTCCAGTTCTCCCAATCCGCCATTCGGTCGCTTCCCCCTTGGCCAACCGGCGCAGAACCAGTCGTAGCAGAAGGGCTGGCCCTGGGCGATCTCCTCGCCCCGGGCGTTGAGGCCCATGGTCAGCATGTCCTGTTTGCCGGTCCAGCCCGTGTTGAAGTGCTGCCAGTAGTGTTCACTGCTGGCCAGGGTCGACACGGATTTCATCCAGCGGTAGGCATAGCCCCACCGATTCCAGCCACCGTACCGTCGTCGGTGCGTGCCTCCCGTTGTGGGATAGTAGATGTAGAGTCTGCTGTCCGGCACGACTGCGCGCACGGCTTTGGCGATCAGTGTTTCGGCGTTGGCCTTGCGTTCCGACAGGTAGTCAAACCAGTCACGGTCTCCGCGCGCTGCTGTCACGGCAGGATCCTCTTCCCAGCCTTTCTGCCCGAAGCCGAGGACGTTGATCCCGTACTCTCCGCCATTGAGCACAACCGCGATGGGGCATGCATCGCGGACTCGTTTGATCGGCTCTGCCCGCAATCGCCCTGCCTCCTTCCAAGCCGCGTCCGGCGCTTCCGGACTGTAGACCGTCTTCATGCCCTTGTGCCATTCGTTTCCGTCCAGTGATTGGGCCTTTCCGTTGATCAGGTTCCCATCGGCATCCCGGGTCCACAGACCGGCGAATTCTGATGTAGGCAGATTCCGGCAGCAGATGACCGAAAGCGGATACGTTTCGGGATTGGCTGCGGCAAGGGCGGCCAGTTTCGACTCGGTGCTGTCCGGATCATCCAGTTTGGCTGCGGACTTCGCGGTCACGTATCCGCCAAACTCGAGGCAGTACCCCCAGTTCCTGGCCAGCTCGATCCGCGCGGCCATTGGCAGTGTCCAACCGTAGCGGGTCAACGGCACGAGGGTGTGTCCCTGCCGGAAGGACGGCTTCTCCTGCTTGGCCAGGTATCCGGAGGGGGTTTCCGCCAAACCCGTATAGGCCAACATGATCGCAGCAATCGTGCATGTTCTCATCGGTGAGGTCCTTGTGTCCTTCTGTGTTCGTCCATGGAGCGCGAGAGTCCTCATCCACCGGGAGTGCCGGGGGTACTCTCCCGGCCTTCGTACGTCCCGCTATTGTGGAGAAGGAAGAACCGGGCTGGATCGTTGGGATCGAAGATCAGCTGATTACCAGTGCCGCCGGGAGACAGCGGAATGTCACCTGCAACTGGTTGCCAGCTCTGCCCGTTGTCAGTTGAACGCCGCACGTTCACCGTGTCCCGGCGGATGTCTTGCGCGAAGGTCATGTAAAAGACCTTCCCGGGAACTGCAGGATGTGCGGCGACACAGGCGCCGAAACGGTCGTCAAGTCTTGCCCATGTTTCGCCGTGATCCAGGCTGTGGTAAAGGCTGCGCGGCGACCAATACCCCGCTTGACCCGGTGCGAGCGCGATCACATAGATCACTCCCGTGGTCTTGCCCAGCGATAGCGAGCGTACTAAGCCAATGGTGCCAGTCCCCAGCCGCACCCAGTTGCATCCTGAATCGTCGCTCCTGAAGAGGCCCGCATCGTGAGCTGTTCCTGCCGTGGTCGCTGCGGTGGCGTAGAGGCGTTCGGGTTCCGCAGGGTCAGAAACAACGTGCTTAACGTGGGGGAACGCCTCAAGCCCGATCGTGCCGTTTTTCCAGCTTGCCCCGGCATCGTCGGTCGTGAATATCCCGAAGTCGGTGGCAGCATAGAGGGTCGGGGTATCTGCGTTGGGATGAGGTACGAGCACGAGGTCGTGCACGTAGAGTTTGCGCCCGCTGCGCTCAACTTCGGCGTTCAGGTGGGGAATGCCCGCAACCTGGAAATTGTGCCCTCCGTCGTCGCTTCGATAGACGTGCCCCGTGCCATTCCATCCACCACCGGCAACCCACATCCGGCCCTTGACCTGGGGATCGTAGGTGATCGCGCGGATGTAGTTCCTCTCACCAGTGAGGATTTCACGGTACCCCCATTCCCACCATTCTCCGCCATCACGCGAGATCATGAGCCCGATATCACAGTGCCCAATCGCGATGGTCTTGGGGGCGAACGGATCGACGGCGAGATCGAGAGGGACGATGAGCTGTATGCCCCTCGAGCGTACCTTGTGCGTCAGTCGCATTGGGGGACGATCGCCAAAGGCGTTGGGCCAGACAGCCTCGCCGAATTCGAAGCCCGGCTCCGTCCAATGTGCGCCGCCATCGTGGCTAACCGCAATGCCGGCGTTGTCGGTGTAGGCAACCGCGTCGGGATCGCTTGCGGAGCAGGCCAGACCATTGGCCGGCCCGTAGGCGTTGTAGTAGCTCTGATCGAAGTTGCTCTCATGGCGCCTCAGTCGCCAGTGTATCTCCTTGCCGTCGAAGTCCGGTCCCTTCTTCCACTCCGTGCCGAGGTGTGTGGTCAGGGCCCATGTCTCGCCGCTGTCTTCTGTTTTGTAGACGCCATTCCAGGCAGCCCAGTACATGACGCTCGGCTGTGCCCGACATCCGGCGATCAACGAATAGCTGTGTGGGCCCTTTGCCAAGCGCGGAAGACTGCGTTCCAGACCCTTGTTCTTCTCTACCCAGGTCTTGCCGCAGTCGTAGGAAGCGTAGACTCCTCCCTGCCAGAGCTTCTTCTCCGGATCAGTATACCGCCCCTGTATGGTTGCGAAGATGGTCGAGTTTCTGGTTCCAGGGACGAGAACCAGGTCACAGATGCCGCTGGTGTATGGGCCTTTTGGCTTGAGATTGACCGCTCCACCGGGCAGTTGCTCCTCAAGCGACGTCCAGGTATCGCCTGCGTCTTCCGACATATGGAAGCCGCCCTGGCCGGACAGGTAGAGGCGGCCGTGCCCTTTCCCCTGGATGAATCGACTCTGCGGGTCAACGGCCATTGCTACCCAGTTACGTCCTTTTGGCCATCTCCCCTCTCCCGGGTTCTCCGGCGTGATAACAGACCAGTTCTCGCCGCTGTCTGTGCTCTTCCATACGTCTCCTCGACACCAGCTGACGCCGTTTCTGCCGCCGCTTCCGTTGGCTGCGTAAACGATGTTGGGGTCGGAAGGGTCGGTCGTGATCGCGTGTGTAATGCTGTCCGCTCCTCCCCCCAGAACCAGGCGCCAGTCGGCTCCGCCGTCTGTGGAGAGAAACACGCCGTGTGTAGAGCCGATCCAGATGCGCTCGGGGCGTTCCGGGTCGAAGTGCACGCCCCACGTGCCACGATACCCGGGGTTCGCGAATGGTTGCCCACCCGACCGGCCGAGAATCCGCCACGTTTTTCCGCGGTCGTGTGTCATGAATGCGTTGCCCATGTCGACTCCCGCGACAATCACATTGGGATCGTGCGGCGAAATGGCTACACCGAACATCGCCCCGAACTGCCCCGGGCCAATGGACCGCCAGGAGACGCCGTCTCGGCCTACTGGTCTGTTCTCAGCCGCAGTCGCAGATGCCCACACGAGGGTTGCGACGACACAGGCCACACCACGGGTTCGGAACATGTTCCATTCTGCAAGGGCAGTTACCATTGCTCTCGATCCTCCACCATGATCAGGGCACTGGGCAGGTTCGGATATCGTCGAGCCAACTCCTGCCTGCCCCTTCTTGTTCGAGGAAGGCTCTGGCGTCGCCGGCCTGCCAGGGCCACCGGCCGGTAGAGGGCAGGCAGTTTCTTGGTGGTTCGAAACGTGGCACATGTCGTCCCAGATCCATCGTTTATCTTCCTTCAGCCATACCGGCAGCGGGTGACTGTCGCCAGTGAACGACGGTGAGCGGTGTCAGCACCGCGAGGAAGGCGAGCCATCCGAGGGGCAAAGCCAGGCCAAGCCCCACGTGAGGAGAGGCCAGGCGAATCACGATTTGCATAGGCAGGATACTCAACATCAGAACGGGCATTTGCCGGCACACCGTGAATAGACTATGGCGGGCTTCG
>Ga0209042_1002050_pt1 | contig 14040 bp, 9 predicted proteins | sample SaaInlV_200m_DNA_6_FD_184649 | JGI IMG/M metagenome (GOLD analysis project Ga0209042, IMG submission 184649) | Marine microbial communities from expanding oxygen minimum zones in the Saanich Inlet - SI037_S2LV_200m_DNA (SPAdes) (version 2) | ecosystem: Environmental > Aquatic > Marine >...
TGGGAGTGGATTATCGATAATAGTTGCTCGACCGCTATTCCGTCTGTTACCCATGATCTATATTTAACCGGAAACCAATTCAAGAGCGATGAAGTATGCCCGGTTGTCAAAACAGGTATTTTCCAATTGTGACTTTTGGAACGTTTTGCTATTCACGGTTTAGTGAAATAGAATTTTATATCCTCAAAAACAGGAAAGACTGCGATATTCCTGTCCGTTTTCAATCAGCGGGCAATTTGAGCTTTAAAATTCCCATCTGTTTTGTTATCCTACGAGCTTTGTGTTTCATAAATAAGTGACTTGACGATGATATCCCAAAATCCCTGAAAACGATCCTCAATAATTGGTTTTAACTCCCTCAGAATTCGAAATGGCTGAAGTCAAATTAAATAATGTAATCAAAAAATATGGAAAAACTGAAGTGGTTCACAGTATCAACCTTGATATCAGAGATTGTGAATTTATCGTTTTTGTTGGACCTTCAGGTTGCGGAAAATCGACTACACTGAGAATGATCGCAGGTCTGGAAGAGATTTCAGGAGGAGAAATCAGCATTGCGGGCAAAGTCGTGAATGATTTAGCTCCAAAAGACAGGGGTATTGCGATGGTTTTCCAGAACTACGCGCTTTATCCACACATGAATGTCTACAACAACATGTCTTTTGGTTTAACCATCAGAAAAGTACCCAAAGCAGAGATCGAAAACAGGGTCAATGAAGCTGCCAGGATATTGGATATCGAAGAGTTTTTATACAGAAAACCTTCCGAGTTATCGGGGGGTCAGCGTCAACGTGTTGCCATGGGCAGGGCAATCGTCAGAAAGCCCTCCATATTTCTATTTGATGAACCGCTTTCTAATCTTGACGCCAAGCTTCGAACACAAATGCGACTTGAGATCAAACAACTGCATAAACGGATCCAGTCAACTATCATCTATGTGACGCATGACCAGGTCGAAGCCATGACCCTGGGAGATAGAATTGTTGTTTTAAAAGACGGATATATTGAACAGGTGGGTGATCCACTCGACCTTTTTCATCACCCGGCCAACACATTTGTGGCCGGTTTTATTGGAACCCCGCCCATGAATCTGGTGGCGGGCCAGGTGAGTAAAACGGAAAGTGGAGACTTTCTCGAACTAAAGAGTGGGATCAAATTCCCAATTCCAGAGAAAAATGGTACCCGTTTTTCTGATAATCAAAAAGTGGTCATGGGTTTGAGGACCGAAGACATCATCCCAACCGAAGATAACAGTCCCTTTCCTGAAGATTGGAAATATGAAGGCACCGTCGAAGTGACCGAACCGCTAGGAAGTGAAACAAATATCCATATGGATCTCAGCGGAGACAAATTTTTAGCCCAGTGTGATGGAAGAATTAAGGTCGATACTGGAGATAAAATGATGTTAGATTTCAATTTAAACCATTTGCATATCTTTGATGCACAATCTACCAAGTCGATTTATTAGGTCTTTATCTGTAATGTCCGGTTAGGTTTTTGCTGATTAAAAGCTGAATGATGAGCCCAGTCTCTCAAACTCGGTCGTACCTCCCTCAAACAAGGCTCATTTTCGTTATGCTAAACTAAGAAAATCTAATAAATCCATATAAGCTCGACCCTGGGCTCATCATTCAGCTTTCTGCAAAAACCTGACTGGACATTGCTGGGCCCTCATAAGTTATTTTCTGCCTTTTATGGAAAATATTGATTTTAAGATACCTATCCAGTTTATCCGGGATCATCTTGAAAGGAGTCTCCCGACTGAAAGGGGGTTATACCGGGTGCGGGTAGTATCAACAGTATATTTTTTCAAACAAACATCCCTCAAAAACAGTCGCAAAAATGATGAATGAGCCAATGGATCTACTGGGCACCTCTTTTGATTGTGCTTGCGGCCGGCACCATACGGTTCCGACCAGACAGCTTTTATACGGGAGCGATGCCTTGACGCAGCTGCCGGCGTTTGCGAAATCGGTTGCGGAAACGCAATCCTACCTGGTCCTGGCGGACAAGAGAACTTATGAAGTGGCGGGACGCCAGATTGAGGAGGTTTTGAAAAACGCTGGTGCAGATGTCCAGCAATTGATAGTTCCCGATCGGAAGGGGGAGTCACCGGTAACGGATGACGAAACCATCGAGTTCCTGAAGCGTAACGCGCCACAGGTTGACCTGTACATAGCTGTCGGCAGCGGTGTGATGAATGACCTGGGGAAGTGGCTCGCGTACCTGCGCAAGAAACCGTATATATCGGTCGCCACGGCGGCTTCCATGAACGGGTACGCTTCCGCCAATGTCTCTGCGACAATGGAAGGTTTGAAAGTTCTTTTTCATGCCGAGGCCTGTCAGGCGGTGTTTGCTGTCCCCGAAATGATTGAACAGGCTCCCTTCGAGTTGACGACCTCCGGTCTGGGAGATGTGCTGGCCAAGCCGGTTAGCTCGGCTGACTGGCGGCTGAATCAGTATTTATTTGACGAGTATTATTGTCAATTCTCTGTCGATCTCTTAAAAGACCTGGAGCCTGTTTACCTGGACAACCCGCAAAAAATAAGGGCAAAAGATCCAGGCGCCATCGCGGCGCTGTTTAAGGCGCTGTTTTTCTCAAGTGTCGCGATGACCATCACGGGCACCTCCTCTCCAGCATCAGGGGGCGAGCATCTGATCTCCCATACGCTTGATATGCTGACGGGCAGGGATGGGGGAAAGCATGATTTTCATGGCAGGCAGGTGGGTGTGGCATCGATATTTGCAGCGGCCCTCTATGAGAAAGTGCTGGCGATTGAAAAACCTGAATTCAGGGCGATTTCCGGTCAGATTGACCACGAATTCTGGGGCTCACTGTCACCTGTGATCGAAAAAGAGTACCAAACAAAAATCCCGAAACTGGAACTGGCCGTTGAAAAGCTGTCAAATTCCGAAAACTGGCAGGAGTTGAGGTCCATCCTGAAACAAAACCTGATCCCGGCTGCGAAACTGAAAAACTGCCTGAAGTCAGCTGGGGCCGCCCACCGGATCAAAGATATCCGTTTTAATGACCAACCGCTGGAGAGGGATTTTTTCCTGGCCGTCTTAAAAAATGCCCACCAGATGCGTGAAAGATTTACGATACTGGATCTGGCGGCGTTGTTGGGAATCATGCCCGACCAAGTGGAACAACTGGTTTCAGACTGGATTCTGGATTAGTCTGAAATTCCGCCCATTCCCTGGAAAACCTTGTAGAGGGCCTGGGTTCCCAGGTTTTCGTATCCAAGTGCCATGGCCGAGATATAAAACTGGTGGGCCATGGCAAGTCCAGGCAGCGGCAACTGCATCCGTTTGGCTTCGGCCAGGGCGATCTCCATATCTTTGACAAAATGCTTGATGAAAAATCCAGGCTCGAAATTACCCCTGGCAATATTCCTGCCTTGAACATTAAGAGACCAGGAGGCAGCAGCGCCCTTGCCAATCACATCCAACAACTCGTTCAGATCCAGCCCGGCTTTGTAGCCATACAAAAGTGATTCAACCATGCCGATCATGGTCGATGCGATCTTGATCTGGTTGGCCATTTTGGTGTGCTGGCCGGCTCCGGTTTTGCCCATCAGGGCGATGTTCTCTCCCATGACCTGAAAAAACGGGAGAACCTCTTGAAAAACGGTCTCTTCCCCACCGACCATGATGGCCAGTTTGCCATCTTCTGCCCCTATTTGACCCCCTGAGACCGGCGCGTCCAGAGAGTTGATCGATTTCTGAGCCGCTTCATCTGCAATCGTCTGTGCCAGACTGGGCTCTGAAGTGGTCATATCGACAATGGTTGAGCATCTGGGTGACCCGCTTAAGACCCCATCTTTACCGAAATAGATCTCTTCAACGTCAGATGGGTATCCGACAATTGAGAAAACAATGTCACTTTGTTGAGCTATTTCAGCCGGGGAATCACACCAGACAGCCCCCATTTCAACCAGTTCATCTGCCGTACCCCGGGTGCGATTAAACACGAATGCCTGGAGACCCGCCTTTATCAAATGAGCACACATGGGTTTTCCCATCACACCGGTACCGATCCAGCCAATTTTCTTCGTTTCCATTTTTACTCCTCATGGGATCGTGAACTGTATATCCTGACCGCAACGTTTCTGTTTCCTTTTTAATTGAAAAGCGAACTCTTGTCCATCCTCAAAATTCATGTGGATATTAGACATGACTCCGGGATCATTTATCCAAAAAAGCGTTTTGTTAAATTCATTCTCTCACCATGACCCCTGAATGTTAGAATTGTGTTAGGGCTGTGTTAGTTTTACGTTTGACGGTAACTAGTCACACTTTTTTGAAGCTCTGAGAGCTGGGACCTGATTGTGATTGAACGGATTGGGAGTGGTTAAACGTAGCCAGGATGGCGAAGTCAACGACCACCCTCGGAGACAGCCATAGATGGCTGCCGAGAATGAGTTCAATCACAATCAGGTTTCGGCTCCTGTAGCGGAGCACATACTGATTAGTTATGTTTGACGTTGAATTGATGTCTGCTTGCAGGTCAACAGGAGCTTTACTGGGTTGTAATAAATAGATTTAAAATATAAAGTGAATTAAATTTGGACAGAGGCATTAAAAATTTGATACAGTTATCGTTTAGATAAGTAATTGCACCGCATCAGCTGGTTACCTCCCTAGTCTACGTAAGCCGTCCGGCGATTACATCCGCTTCCTCTTTATTTGAGCACTCATTGACAAGTTCTTTGTTTTCTATTTTACACCTATCCGCCGCTCTGACTGCCAATCTGGAAAGCCTGAATTATCAGCAGATGACGCCGATTCAGGAGAAAAGTCTGCCCCCGATTCTTGAGGGTTTGGATTTAATTGCCAAAGCCAAAACCGGCAGTGGTAAAACAGCAGCGTTCGGTATCGGCCTGATCACCAAATTGAATCCCGGGTCATATGCGCCCCAGGCATTGGTTCTCTGTCCGACACGTGAGTTGGGAGCACAAACCGCTGGCGAAATTCGCAGGCTGGCTCGCCATTTACCCAATGTTAAAGTTCTGACGCTTTGTGGCGGACAACCCATCGGACCGCAAATTGGCTCCCTGGAACACGGAGCAGATATTCTGGTTGGAACGCCGGGCAGGCTGATAGATCACCTGAGCCGTCGCACACTCAATTTGAAGCAAATTAAAACATTGGTACTGGATGAAGCGGATCGAATGCTGGAGATGGGATTTGCTGAAGATATCAAAAAAATTATCGGACAGATTCCAAATCGCAGACAGACACTTCTGTTTTCTGCCACCTATCCGAATAGTATCAAACGCTTGAGCGCCGATTTTCAGAAAAACCCTGTGGAAGTCCGTGTGGACGAACGAACCTCCAGTGACCAGCTTGAGCAGATTTTTTATGAAGTTGGCAAACAAACAAGGCAGGAAGCGCTGATCCGTCTGCTGGCACATTATCGGCCCCTTTCCGCTGTGATATTCTGCAACACAAAGGTGTGTTGTGGAGAGCTCGCTGTATATCTTCAGGAAAAGGGATTCAGTGCCGACGCGCTGCATGGTGATCTGGAACAAAAAGACCGGGACCAGGTGCTGGTCCGGTTTGCCAATCAAAGCTGTCCTATATTGGTGGCAACTGATGTGGCTGCCCGTGGCCTTGATATTAAAGATTTACAGGTCGTTATTAATTATGAACTGTTTCCGAAGCCGGAGGTGTATATTCATCGTGTCGGTCGTACAGGACGCGCTGGAAAAAAAGGTTTGGCACTAAGTTTGTATGAGAAAAGAGAGCAACACAAGTTGGATGTGATCGCGAAATTCCAGGGAAAACCACTGCATTGCGAACCTGCCGAGGGTCTGCTAAATAGTCCGGACGTGACTATGCCTTCTCCAATGACAACACTCTGTATTTCCGGTGGACGAAAACAAAAGATCAGGCCCGGTGACATTCTGGGAGCTTTGACCGGCGAAGCCGAGATTTCAGCTGATAATGTCGGAAAAATCGATATTTTTGATTTCTGGTCATATGTAGCTGTCAAACAGGACGTTGCTAACAAAGCCTTACAGCGACTGGAAAGTGGCAGAATCAAAGGTCGAACATTCAAAGTTAAATTTATATAGAAATTACACTCCGCCGAAACCGGCGGCTTTAAAATACAATTATTGGTATATTTATGTCATTTTCATCTCTCGGCTTGTCCGAGCCCCTGTTGCGAGCTATCGAAAAACAGGGATACACAACTCCCACTCCCATTCAGGCCCAGGCCATTCCGGCGGTTTTATCCGGTCGGGATGTACTGGCCGCAGCTCAGACCGGAACCGGCAAAACAGCCGGTTTCACTTTGCCGTTGCTGCAACTGCTCGATAAAACAGAACCAACAAAAGTCGGTCCAATTCGAGCCCTGATTATAACACCTACTCGAGAACTAGCCGCTCAGATCGATGAAAGTGTGAACATGTATGGACGTTATTTAGCGCTGCCTTCGACGGTTGTTTTTGGTGGCGTCTCTATTGTTCCACAGAAAAAAAAGTTGAAGAGCGGGGTTAAAATTTTAACAGCGACGCCTGGCCGGCTTCTGGATCTCCATAATCAAGGGTGTGTCGACCTCTCAAAGGTTGAAATTCTGGTTCTGGATGAAGCAGACCGGATGCTGGATATGGGATTCATCCATGATATTCGCAGGATTCTGAAACTGGTTCCGAAGCAGCGTCAGAATCTGCTGTTTTCAGCTACCTTTTCACCCGAAATTCGCCAGATGGCGAAAGGATTGTTGGGTTCACCGGTCCGCATTGAGGTGGCTGCCCGTAACAGCACCGCGGATAATATCAGGCAGGTAGTTCATCCGGTGGATAAATCCCGCAAGCCAAAACTGCTGTGTCGGTTGATCCATGATGGCCACTGGGAACAGGTTCTGGTTTTTACCCGCACCAAACACGGGGCCAACAAGCTGACGCGCACGTTGGAGAAAGATGGTATCAGCGCGGCAGCCATCCACAGTAACAAGAGTCAGGGTGCCCGAACCCGTGCCCTGGCCGATTTCAAACAGCATAAAATCTGTGCGCTTGTTGCCACGGATATTGCGGCACGCGGTCTGGATATTGAGCAATTGCCACAAGTGGTCAACTTTGATCTACCCAACATCGCTGAAGATTATGTGCATCGCATCGGTCGTACTGGTCGTGCCGGCCTTGATGGACAGGCCGTCTCATTGGTCAGTATTGATGAACACAAATCCCTGGCGGGGATTGAGCGGTTGTTACGACGCTCGTTGGCCAGTGAAATAATTGTCGGGTTCGAACCGGATCCGGATTTTGTGGCTGAAGCCCCTGCGGTCAGAGCTGTAAGGCCCTCAAGACCACGGAGCCAACCCCAGGCGAAACGGGCCCAAAACGGGAGACCCTCGAAAGATACAAGCAAGGGATCCCAATACCGTCGTCAGACAAAAAAGGCCGTTTAAAACCAGGTGGACTGAAGGCCGGGAATTGAAAAGGTCTTCAGTCTATTTCCCCTTTCTCATGCCAAGTTCAATTCCCCCTTGTACTGGCTGGATGCCGGGCTATCATATCCTCTGTTTGTATCAAGCGGTCCGTCTGCCTCCTGAATATCCTTCAACAACATGTCATTTTTTATCGGCCTGATCTTTTTCTGAGAAGGCAACCTGAGCAAAGTTTTAAAAACCCACAAATTGAGTTGGTTGCAGTTGCCGACTGATTATTTTTCAAAATGGGTTGACAATCCCGAAAAAATTCCATAAATTCTCTTTGTGTTGGAAATAAACAGGCCAGCCGGCCTGTTTATTAACTTAGTGGCCGGTTTAATTATAAGCTATTGCAACAGTAGGGAATAAACGTTTTTCTGAGCAAAGGGCTATCTACTCCCATGCTGAATTCAGAACTTTGCATGGTCATGTGGTTAAATGGGCACTAGAAGGATATTTCCAATCGTCTACGTCGGCTTAGGGTCGGCTCATAAATTACTTCACATTTTGTTCGCAAAATACGTGGTGTTTTTGGGGCTTTTGCAAAAAGATTATGTGAAGTTATTTATGAACGATCCCTAAACATTATAATCAGGGGAAAGGGGGCTACAATGCAATCTGGAAATCGAGTTCTGCTGAAAAACGGTTTTATTGTTGATGGGACCGGTAAAAAAGGTAAAAACGGAGATCTGCTCATCGAAGGGGGTAAAATTGAGAGAATTTCTGAGACACCCTTACAAGTCGATTGTGAGGTTATCGATTGTACAGGGCAGGTGATTGCCCCGGGATTTATTGATATGCACTCCCATATGGATTGGATTGTTCCAACGTCCGGCAGGGATGATCTGAAGTCTCCCTTCACTGACCAGGGAATCACGACCTTCATTGCCGGAAATTGCGGACATAGTCCATTTGGGCTTAAGGAGGACAGCCAGTTCAAAGAGTTTATCCAACTGACCGGTAAATTGCCCTTTGAAATGAACTGGAATACCGTGAGCGGCTATTTTGATAATCTGGGGGAAGTGGGTCTGAACCATAATCTCGCCACTTTTGTCGGGCATGGTACGACCCGGACCTCCATTCGAGGCTTCGATCCTTCACCCTTAAGTCCCCAGGAAATGAAAGAAATGCTTTATTTGCTGGAAGAGTCAATGGATCAGGGAGCAGTCGGGGTTTCCTTCGGCCTGGGCTATGAGCCCGGCATTTTTGCTTCGAACGATGAGATTGCGGAAATTGCGCGTCTGGTTAAAAGCAAGGACAAGCTCATTTCCGTGCACGCCCGTGCCTACTCTTCCTTTTCCAACTTTTACCCGATTGAGGAGGACGGTCTACCCCACAATGTACTTTCCATCAATGAGATGTTATCCATCGCACGGGAAACCGGAGTGCGGTTGCAGTATTCCCATCTTATGTTTGCGGGATCTCACTCACACACCACCTATGCTCAGTGCCTGGAAGTGTTGGACCAGGCTGCCCAGGAAGGGATTGACGTCATGACAGACACCTACGCTTACCACTGCGGCAATTCCATTATCAATGTGTTCATTTCTCCCTGGTTTCTGGAGGATGTTCCCAATAACTACCATAACCCTGAAGCGCTGAGCCGCCTGGAAGGTGAGTTGGATTTTGTTTCCCAGGCCCTCGGTTTTGGTTATGACAATATTCAAATTTCCAATGCCACACATCCTGAACTGAACAAGTACAATGGCATGTTTCTCTCAGAAATTGCTGAAGAACTCGGGGTCAGTCCTTTTCAAGTCACCATGGATTTCTCGGAAAAAACCGGTGGCCGGGCAAGTGTGTTGAACCACAATTACAGCAATATGGAGGTCATGGACGCCTTGATCCGATATCCCCGTTGCCTTTTTATGACTGATACGGTGGTTAATCCGGAGGGAGGTATTCAGAATCCGGCCAGTTTTGGTAATTTTCCACGTTTGCTGCAGTTTGCACGGGACCGCAAATTGGTGAGCCTGGAAGAGGTCGTCCGGAAAATGACGGGAGCTTCGGCCGAACGTTTCAAGATAAAAGATCGCGGCGTACTGCAGGAGGGGCTGGCTGCCGATATCACCGTTTTCAACTGGGATACCGTCAAGGACAACAATACGGTCAAGGAAACGGATAAATCCCCAACTGGCATCGAAGCTGTTTTTGTCAACGGTCGCCAGGTAAAAAAATCGAGCCAGGTGAAAGCGGACATCCATTCGGGATCAGTATTACCTGTTTAGGGATCGATTAAAAATAACTTCACATAATCTATTTGCAAAAGTCCCAAAAGCACTGGACATTTTGAAAACAGAATGTGACAGCAACGTGTTTCCTTTTCATTAATGGGAAACACTTGACTAATTTTTGAGCCGACCCTTAGATAAATCCGATTGAGAAATCAGGTGGCAAATACCTGTGTCGCCTGAAGTGGAATGTTCAACATTTCTCATCCCTCTGAGGTTGGGTTATGTCATAATAATTTCCCACCTCCAACTATTTTATAAGGAGAAGACAATATGAAAAAACGAACAGTTTCGATTTTGATTGCGGCACTTTGGACCTTTTTATCCGGGTTTTATTTTGGGTCTGCCCTGGCGGACGTACCTGACGTACTCAAAGTGGGGATCAACGATGATGCGACCACGGTCAGTCCTTTTGAATATAAGGGCGCCTCCGATGAACCCATTAATCAGATTATGTTCCAGCAGTTGGCCAATTACAATCCGGTGACAGAGAGTTGGGATCCCGAGCTGGCTGAGTCCTTTGAGTTTCTGGAAAACAAAGCCGATATCCGCGTGAAAATACGCAAGGGCTCACGGTTTTCAAACGGCGACCCGGTGACAGCCCACGACGTTCGCTTTTCCTGGCAGGAACATACCAATCCGAAGAATGCCAGCGTCCTGGCCGGTGGTTATGCCCCCATCAAGGACATTGAAGTGGTGGATGATTACACCTGTATTTTTCGTTTTGCCCGGCCCGCAGCCCATTGGCGGAACATTATGGCCATGACGATTGCGCCCAAAAAATATTTTGAAAAAGTCGGCGCAGAGGTCTATCGCAAAATGCCGATTGGCAGCGGCGCGTACCGGCTGGTCGAGCGCAAAATCGGCGAAAAGATGACCTTTGAGGCGGTACCCAATCACCACAAATTCAACCCGGATTTTAAAAAAATGGAGCTACTCGTGGTTCCGGATATGATTACCAGGGTGTCCATGCTGGAGACCGGCGAGCTGGATTTGATCGATCGCATCCCGTCCCATATGTTAAAGCGCCTGAAGAAGAATAAGAATGTAACCGTCAAAGTCTCCAAAGTCCCGAGCTGGTTTGGCATGGCGTTCAGGGGAACCACAGACCCCCTGATGAATGACGTCAAACTCAAATATGCTTTTCAGCATGCCATTAATCGGCAGGAGATTGTCGATAAAATATTTTTAGGTTTGGGTTTTCCCCATCACATGTTTGTCGATTGGCATGAATGGGGTCAGGATGCAAAGGTTAAATGGGAATTCGATCCGGCCAAGGCCCGCCGGCTGGTAAAGGAATCCAGTTACAAACCGGGAACCGAGTTGACGCTGAGTTATTCCCTGGCCATTCCCAACGCGTCCCTGGTGGCGATCTCCATCCAGCATTATATGAAGGATGTGGGTGTGACGGTTAAACTGCAACAGTTGGAGTTTGGGACTTACATGACCTATGCGATGAAACGGGATAAACGTATGGGACATATGGATCTCTTTACCTGGCCGGGAACAATAGATCCAATCTGGCGCATGGTTCTGGGCTTCAGGAGCACCGGCTTTTACACACCCTATAACAATCGTCCCAACAAAAAACTGATGGACCAGCTGGTTGATCAACAGGCCGTCATGATTGACCTTCCTCCGCGTCTCAAAGTCTTGAAAAAGATCCACGAGTTGGATTACAAAGATCCGGCGACAGTGCCGTTGTTAGGATTGAAGATGATCTATGCCATGAATAAGGATATTGACTACACCTATCTGACCCTCAGGCACTATATGGATCACCTCTATACGGTCAAGAAACTAAAATAGGCTTTGAACGAAAAGTGCTGAATTGGTTGATGGTTGGTCTGTGAAGGTGCTGCGGTTTACAAGGCCGGTGTCGCGCGATAATCAAGCTGACACCGGCCTTGTCTATTTGGAGGAGGTTGTCGGCTTAAACTTGTAACCGATGACTTCCTTATCGTCTTCCTCCCAGAGCGTATCGATAAAAACGTCCATTTCCATGCTGATTTTAAATGGCTGGCTCTCGTTTATGACGAAGGGAGTGTAGACCCGGACTTTTTCCGGCAGATCGATATACCCGATTGCATAAGGGGGTTTAAAACGGGACGAGGGCATATGTCCAATGGTATAGGAGTATAGTACGCCGTGCTGGCTGAGCTCAATGTCTTCCTTTGTTTCATGAACACAGCTCAGGCAAAATTTGGCCCTGGGGAAAAAATCTGTCCGCAGGCCGTACATTTGTTGGCCAGTAGTATCGCGCCGGTTTTGCCTTCTTTAAAGAGATCATTTCGGATCGGGACCTTTTCTGTCATGTTGAATTCTCCGTTTATTATGCGCCTGGTTCAGCAATTTCAGTTTGATAGAATATGGATACAGCAGGCGCCAGCTTCCAGGCCGGTGACCGTGCCTCCCAGCATGTGGGCCAGGCCCACTTTAGCACCTTCGACTTGATGTTTGCCGGCCCTGCCGCGGAGCTGCTGTGTGATCTATAGGCAAACAATCAATATCATCGTGCTTCTGCCCATATATCGGCAGACAATCTGCCGAGAAGTAAGGTATCTGAACTGAGAATACAGATTTCGCCTTCACCCGGCGAGCAGTCCCTTCTCCACCATATAGCACGCAATGCCGATGTGCCCCATATCGAACATCTCCGGCTCGGGTTATAATAATTCATCGGGCGTTATGAATCGATAGAAATACCCTGATGCTAAGAGTTCTTTGGTAGGTTCACTTTGCGAGATCAACACCCTTTGAATTGTTTTCCTTTTGAATTTTTGTTTCAGAACTTCAACTTTTCTTTCAACCTCCTGAATAATTGATAATCCAATTGGATTTCTTGAGTATTTGGCTTCAATAAGTGTTATCACGTTGTCTTTCCTGTCGAATACAATATCTACCTGAATCCCTGCCGTTTCCCTGGTTTGTGATTCATAAAAAGGTCCAAACGTAAATTCGATACCTGAAAATCCCAATATTTCACTGATTTTTGAAACATGATCCATACACAAATACTCAAAAGCTCGTCCCATCCAGGTGAAATAAAGACCTGTTTGATTGATTTGCCCGAACATGTTTTTCGGAATTCCGGATTCTATTTTCCTAAGATTAGGTTTGATGAAGGCAAAGTAAAAGCGAAGATATGCATCCGATAAACGATATTTCAACAGGCGAGAGTTTGAGCTTTTATGGAACGGCGTTTCAGAAGAAATAAAACCGGCCGATTCAAGATTATTCAGAATTTCAGTCAAACCACCACCTGGCACAACATCGATCTCTTCTGAAACTTGTTTGCGAAAAACACCGTAAGGATGCTTTGAAAGATAATTTATCGTCCTCTCATACTCCGGTCTTTTGCCAAAATGACTTGTGAATATACGCTCATATTCTCCCTTTAGGTATCCTGTCTCAGTAAATGCTAATTCTCCGACGGCGTGGTGGACGGATGGCTGATCCATGACCAAGTTCAGGTATTTGGGAACACCGCCCAACATCATTTGCGCTTCAATAACTTCGATTGATCCTTTGTTTTTCAACATTTCAGCAGTTTCGGGAAGCAAAAAACCTTTTAAATGGATTTCCAAATCCGTTCTCCCGTATAGTGCTTTGGATTTCAGAACTTTTTTTATCATAAATGAGGCAATGGAACCGCAAAGTATAAGCGTAATCCCCTTTATTTTTGAAAGATACAAGTCCCAAACCATTTTTAAGTCCGCGACGATTTCATGACGATAATTTGCCATCCACTGAAATTCGTCAAATGCAAGATGAGCGGGATTGTCTTTCAAGTAATCATATAAAATCATGAACGCTTCTCGCCATGATTTCACGTTGCTTTTCTTTACCTCATGACCGGTTTGATAAGTCAGCTGGATAATGAAGGCATCAATCTGGGCACGCTTCGGTCTATTTTCCAGACCTTCGAATATCAACATTCGCTTTTTCTCGAACGCTTTTTTAATCAATTCACTTTTGCCGATTCGCCGCCTTCCATAAATTACCCCAATTGTCGCCCGGTCTGCTCGTATAATCCCATCCATTTTTTGCAGCTCTCTTTCCCTGCCGACAAACATAAACACCTCCGAAATTTTTAGCCTATAACTAATAAAAATATCATTTAGGGCGATTTTGCTAACAAATTTTCCGCCTATAATTAAACTAAATTTGATTATAGGCGGGATAACTGAGATAATAGGTAATCACTTTTTTAATGTCAATCCTTGATTTCCACATTGTTTTAAAAACTGGGTCTGATTTTGAGTTTCTCATGTAATTTTTTCGTTTGATCTTTTCTCTACATCACCACACATGCCTGCTTTTTCATCCAGTACGTACCTGCTATTTCTTTCTTTTTTGCTCAATCGGAGG
>Ga0209042_1002052_pt1 | contig 14023 bp, 13 predicted proteins | sample SaaInlV_200m_DNA_6_FD_184649 | JGI IMG/M metagenome (GOLD analysis project Ga0209042, IMG submission 184649) | Marine microbial communities from expanding oxygen minimum zones in the Saanich Inlet - SI037_S2LV_200m_DNA (SPAdes) (version 2) | ecosystem: Environmental > Aquatic > Marine >...
CGAGCAGCTCGACTGGGTGCGCCCACAACTACAGGAGGAGAGCTGCCTACAGATCCGTGAAGGTCGTCACCCCGTAGTGGAACAGGTCTCTGATAAACCCTTTGTCGCCAATGACCTTCAGCTGGATCAGTCGAGCCGAATGTGGATCATTACGGGGCCGAATATGGGCGGAAAAAGCACCTTTATGCGGCAAAATGCGCTGATTGTGCTTTTAGCGCATATCGGCAGCTTTGTCCCCGCAACCGCTGCAACCATCGGTATGGTAGACCGTATCTTTACCCGAATTGGTGCCTCAGATGATCTTGCTGGGGGACGCTCAACCTTTATGGTAGAGATGACAGAGACCGCCAACATTCTCCACAACGCCAGTTACCGCAGCTTGGTACTGATGGATGAGATCGGTCGCGGCACCAGCACCTATGATGGTCTCTCCCTCGCCGGAGCTTGCGCTGAACATCTCGTGCGCGAGCATGGCGCACTGACGCTATTTGCCACTCACTATTTTGAGCTGACGGCGATGCCAGAGCAGATCCCTGAGGTGAAGAATGTTCATCTGGATGCCGCTGAACATGGCGATGGCATTGTCTTCCTCCACGCGGTACGTCCCGGCCCAGCCAATCAGAGTTACGGACTGCAAGTAGCCAGTCTGGCAGGCATCCCCAAAACCGTCATCCAGCAGGCGCAGCAGAAGTTGGTGGCACTAGAGCAAGAACAGGCCGATGCCCCTACTCCAGCTTCAACCAACACAGCCGACCCCGTACAGCAGATGTCACTCTTTGCAACCTCTGCCGTGGAGGAGTCTCTGCGCACAATAGACCCTGATGAGTTGACACCACGTGAGGCATTGAATGCACTTTACCAACTGAAAACTCAGTTAGTTTAGCGCCTTGTCTGCAGCAGCCCTTCACAACGGTTGAGCTGTACCGCCAACGCCAGCGGAATCGCCTCAACGGAGACAATACAGCTCTTACTGAGTTCAACCAGTAACAGTACACTTTCTGGCATACTGGGAAATTCTGCAGATTCAGGATCTTGCACCAGTACCACCCCTCCAGCCCGCTGCACATGCAGTGCTCCCTCTGCACCATCATTCAACTGACCGCAGAGAATCACAGCAGCAAAACAACCTAGAGGGGGGTGTTGTGCCAGAGAGAAAAGAAAATGGTTGATGGTAAAATTCATGGTTTTGCGAATAAATGGGTGTAATACAAAATACCCCGCCTCCAAACTCACCCACCGCCCCGGTGGGGCCACATGGATATGATTTCGCTTTGGCTGCTCTCCATGCTGGATTCTACTGACCGTTAGCTGCGTCCCCCCTTCTAGCACCAACTCTAGATAACTCTCTTCATGAGGCTGCAGATGTACCAGCACTACAAAACTAAACCCCGTCTGCAGCGGTACATTCTTAAACAGCGTTCGCAGTGCAGCACCCCCGCCCGCTGAGGCACCAATCGCAATAATATGTACAGGATTTGAGCCTGAGAATCCAACAGAGACGGGAGCGTTAGACTGCATCCAATTTTCGCAGATGATTCGGCAGCAGGCGAAGATCAGCCAAACTACTCAACAGTGCGGCTAAAAATGGTGCTTCCTCCTCATAAACCAATTTGTAGTACTGAATTTTCATGGTCAACGCACTGCTCAATAGAATCGCTCCCAACACCAGCAGTGACCCCAATGCCAAGGTAGAGAGGCCGGTAATGCCCTGACCAAAGGTGCAGCCCATCCCCAGCATGGCTCCAACCCCCATAAGCAGGCCACCGATCACATGATTTTTAAAATCTTCCATAGAAGCGAACCACTCCAAACGAAATTTTCCACTCGAAACGGCATAGAGAAAAGAGCCCAACGCAATACCTGCAATGGCAATCAATCCAACAGTAATCATTGAAGCATCAAAGCCCGTCAAGATCAGCCCCCATAACTCTCCGGTTGGTGCCCCAAAGGTGAGTGACTGCACCCCCATCCCTCGCGGAGGGTTATCCATAAACTCAACCGCCTCCAGCACACTGCTTCCCAATGGACCTCCGGTGATAAACCATGCCGCAACCACTGCCAATCCGATAACGGCTCCACCAACAACTAACTCTAGATCATTACGGAAGGCCTGATTACGGAAAATCACCCACAACAGCAGCGCAGCAATCGATATACTCACTAAAGAGCGACTGAAAAATAGATCCTCTGCGCCCATAATACTGGCTAGCAGTGAGGTCATCTCTTGACTCTCCACCCCATACTGCGTCAAGTTGATAGAGAGTGGCTCTAAGAGACCGAAGGTCAACTGATAACCCAGGTCCGTTGCCGTGATCAGATAGGCAGCACTACCCATGGTCAGCAGCACCACTAAAGATTTGAGATTACCCGCACCGAGTCGAACCATGGTTTTGTTACCGCAACCACTCCCCAGGGTCATACCGACACCAAACAGTAGCCCTCCCACAATATACTGCCCCACTGCTAATGTACTGGAGCGGTAACTGGGACGGGTCGCCTCTAGGTCGATAAACTGTGCCCCCTGCAACAGCAGGGTACCAAGAATCGCAATAACAATAGCAAACATCCAGGCATAGAAACGACTCTTGTCGCCCATATTGACCCAATCAGATACCGCACCCATGGTGCAGAAATTGGTTCGATTAGCTACCCCCCCCACAATGACAGTAACCAATAACAGGTAACCATACATCTCGATAATCAGCTGATCTTCCATACCGTCCCCCTTATTATTTGTATATTACCCCCTCCTCCAAGGTGGTTACCCAATATATCACAAACAATATATTACAAATTATTACAAATTATTACAAAACAACAGGAGAGAGTAGAAATAATACAAGAGTTATAGCCCTAATTTCTGTAACAGGTTTTTCGCTGGCATATAGCCTCCAATCACCTCGCCATCATCAATCACGATATGAGGCGTCCCCTTCAAGCCAAAAGCAGAGGCCAGTTTTATATGAGAGACAATGGGTGTTTCACAACTGCTGGACTCCAACTCGACACCAGACTTGGCATCGGTCATCGCTTGAGCACGATCTTTGGAGCACCAGACATTCACCGACTTGTCATAGGAAGGTGAGTTGATTCCGGCACGGGGGTAGAGCAGATAACGCAACTTCACCCCTGCATCAAGCAGTGCCTGGCGCTCTTCATGCAGGCGTACACAGTAAGGGCAGTCAATATCAGTAAAGATGGTAAGGGTACGTTTGGTCTGCTCTGGGGCGTAGACCACCATTTCAGACTCATCCAGCCCATTCAGCACCTCAGCTCGTGCCGCCTCAACACTCACCTCTGTGAGGTTTTTGCGCTGCACCATATCCAACATACTGCCATCGATCAGGTAACGCCCATCCGCAGAGATGTAGAGAATAGAGGTGTCGAAGCGCGCCTCATAGAGGCCAGGGACCGGGGTCTCGCGCACCATACTGGGCACCTTGGAAGGGACTAGATTTTGTAGCTGTGCAGTGACCGCTTGAGGGATCTCAGCCGCAGACACCTGAAACAGTACAAGGCTCATAGCCACAACAGAAACTACATTAGCAATTATTTTTTTCATTTTCATCCTCTTATTTCAACCTCTTGGGTGATGTTCTTGATGTATACTTTTTAATCTTTCTTTAGCTACATGAGTGTAAATTTGAGTGGTTGAGAGGTCACTATGCCCCAACAATACCTGTACAGACCGCAGATCTGCACCATGGTTCAATAAGTGAGTAGCAAAGGCATGACGCAGCGTATGGGGTGAAAATGGGGTGGTCACCCCCGCCTCTTTTCCAATCTTCTTGAGCCGTATCCAGAATGCCTGACGGGTCATTCCCGCCCCTCGCGCAGTGACAAACAGGGTATCGGAGATTCGCCCTCGCATCAAATCAGGGCGGCTCTCTCGCGAGTAATTTTCAACCCACTGCAGCGCCTCTCCCCCCAGCGGTACCAATCGCTCTTTATTGCCCTTACCCAGAATACGAGCCACACCTTGACGCAGGTTAATGGAGTCGATGCGCAGATGAACCAGCTCAGAGACACGTAATCCTCCACCATACATCATCTCGATCATCGCCCGGTCTCTCACCCCCAACGGGGTCTCCAGCTGTGGTGCGCCTAAAATCGCCTCCACCTCCTGCTCACTCAAGGTTTTGGGGAGTGCGCGTCCAATCTTGGGGGAGTCGATACGGGCAGTTGGATCATCGGCACGCATCCCTAATTGAATCAAATAGAGATAGAAACGGCGCAATGCACTCAAGATACGGGCCACTGTGCGTGGATGGCGCTTTTTCACCTGATTGAGATAGACAAGATACTCTTGCAGAGCCACTCGGTCAGCCTCTAACAGCTCACTCCCCCGCCCTTTTAGCCACACCGTATACTGCTTGAGGTCACTACGGTAGGCAGCTAACGTGTTGTCACTCAGCCCCTTCTCTACCCAGAGGGCATCGAGAAAACGCTCAACAGTGGGATCTAGCTCAAGCTTGGGCATGGGGGGTGGCGGCATAAAAAAAGGCGAACCGTTCCCGATTCGCCTCTTTCTATCGATCTCTAGAAGAAACCGATGATCGTTAGATCTTCTCGCGGATACGCGCAGCCTTACCAGTACGCTCACGCATATAGTAGAGCTTGGCACGACGGACGACACCACGACGCTTCACAGAGATGCTATCGATCATGGTGCTGTAGGTCTGGAATACACGCTCCACACCCTCACCGTATGAGATCTTACGCAGAGTAAACGCGGAGTTGAGGCCACGATTTTTCTTTGCAATGCAGAGACCTTCAAATGCCTGCAGACGCTCACGGTCGCCCTCTTTTACTTTTACCTGGACCACTACTGTGTCTCCAGCGCCAAAATCGGGGATCTCACGACCCATCTGCTCTGCTTCTAATGCTTGAATAATGTTGCTCATCGTATCGCTCTCTCAATAATACTGCCCAATAGAATCGCGGGATCGCCCCATTGGGTTTAGAAGGCGCGTATTATACGGTGTTACAGAATTATTTCACCCCATAATTGCGATTATTTTGGGTTATTTACGGCTCAACTATGGCTCAACTATGATTCAACGACTGAAATCAGATCTGGACGTCTATTTTCTGTTCTCTGCTGCGATTGCTCCCCTCTCCACTCCGCTATTTTCTTGTGATTTCCACTCAATAACACCTCAGGCACTGCCACTCCATCCACCACCTCTGGGCGACTGTAGTGAGGGCAGTCGAGCAGCCCATCAGAAAAAGAGTCCTCTGCCGCAGAGTCCGCATGCCCCAATGCACCGGGCAGCAGCCGAATCACCGCATCCATCAATACCATCGCGGGAAGCTCGCCACCACTGACCACATAGTCCCCAATCGAAATTTCTTCATCGACCTCTGACTGAATCAGGCGTTCATCCACCCCTTCATAGCGCCCTGCCAACAGAATTAACCCATCCATCTGACTCAATGCCTCAGCACGCTGCTGAGTCAGGGGAACGCCCTGTGGGGAGAGGTAGATCAGATGGCTCTTACGGACACCCTGTTGCAGCTGCTCTTGGCGTAACTGTTCAATCGCCCGCTTGAGTGGTTGATAGAGCATCACCATTCCGGGACCACCACCGTAGGGGCGGTCATCCACCGTGCGGTGACGGTCTTCGGTAAAGTCTCGGGGGTTACAACCGTGGACCTCCACCAGCCCACGATCAACCGCTCTGCCAGTCACACCAAACTGAGTAATGGCTTCCAGCATCTCGGGGAAGATGCTGATGAGATCGATCCTCATTGCACCAAAAACAGCATCAAATACATCTTAGAAATCAGATTCCCAATCTACGATTATTGATTGATTTTCAATATCTACTTCAATTAACCATGGATCAATAAAAGGGATCAACTGCTCTTTACCCTGAAGTTTAACGATCATCACATCATTGGCTCCGGTCTCCATCAGGCTGTCTACTTCGCCCAACGACTCCTGCTGTCGGTTACTCACTTGGCAACCGATCAGCTCCGACCAGTAGTACTCATCACTTGCCAGCGGCTTGAGTTGATCGGGGCGAATAAAGATCTCTGCCCCAATCAGCACCTCAGCCTCGGTACGATCCGCAAAACCTTCCAGATGAACCACCACCCCTTTTCCCTGACGCTGCCCTTGCTGTATAGAGTAGACCTGTTCGACCCCGTTTTGGATCAAGATCCACTCTTTATAGGTGAGGATATTTTCACGCGGACTGGTGTCCGAGTGAATTTTCACCCAGCCGCGAACGCCAAAAAGCCCACTGACTCGACCCAGTGGAATGGGGGAATCAGCGGACTTCTTCATAATCAACGATTCAATTCAACCGCACTGCAGAGCAGCACGACTAAAAGTTAGGCCGCAGGGGCAGCCTTACTGTTCTCTTTGATCAAGCTAGCAACACGGTCCGAAGGCTGTGCGCCATTGGATACCCAGTGCTCTACACGATCCATGTTCAGCTCTAGGCGCTTCTCATTACCAGAGGCAACAGGGTTGAAATAGCCCAGCTTCTCCAAGAAGCGACCATCACGGCTGTTACGCTTGTCTGTAGCAACAACACGGTAAAAAGGACGTTTTTTTGCACCACCACGGGCGAGACGGATAACTACCATTTTTTATTCTCAATACTCTATATTTTAGGGATGAAAAAAACCGACCCCATCATCCAAATATCAGCCAAATGTGGCAACGAAGGGTGAGCCGGCTCTTAATCTGGCGCGAATTATACTGAAGCACCAGAGTAAAGTGAAGTGTTTTCCCCCCTTTTCAGAGGAATTCTACTCTTAGCTCTAAATCAGAAAGGGAAACGTCCTCCACCACCTGGTGGCATCCCCCCACCGGGAAAGCCTCCACCGGGCATTTTACCAGCCATCCCCTGCATCATTCTCGCCATCTTCCCCCCCTTCATCTTCTTCATCATCTTCTGCATCTGCTTGAACTGCTTCAACAGTTTATTCAGGTCTTGAACCGTGGTGCCAGAACCAAGTGTAATACGCTTTTTACGGGAACCTTTAATCAGGTCTGGGTGACGGCGCTCTTTCGGGGTCATGGAGTTGATCATCGCCTCCATACGTACAAACTCTTTATCATTGACTTGGTTCTTTACCTTGTCTGGCACATTAGCCATGCCGGGCAGCTTATCCAGCAGCGAGGCAACCCCACCCATCCCCTGCATCTGCTGTAGCTGATCACGAAAATCCTCCAGATCAAAGCCCTTGCCCTTGCGCACTTTCTGCGCCAGTTTGTCGGCCTTCTTCTTATCAACCTTGCGTTCGAGGTCCTCAATTAGGGTAAGGGCATCACCCATCCCCAAAATGCGAGAGGCGACACGCTCTGGATGGAAAGGCTCCAGTGCATCGACCTTCTCTCCCATACCAAGGAACTTGATCGGCTTACCGGTAATGTGGCGCACCGAGAGTGCCGCACCACCTCGCGCATCACCATCCGCCTTGGTGAGAACCACACCCGTCAGCGGTAGCGCCTCATCAAACGCCTTAGCGGTATTGGCAGCATCCTGACCGGTCATACTATCCACCACAAACAGGGTCTCGACTGGGTTGATGGCGGCGTGAACTGTTTTGATCTCCCCCATCATCTCCTCATCTACATGGAGACGACCGGCAGTATCGAGAATCAGCACATCAAAAAACTGCTTCTTGGCATGATCCAGTGCACCACGAGCAATATCGACCGGCTTCTGTGAACCATCACTGGGGAAGAAGGTCGCCCCCACCTCATCAGCCAAGATCTTCAACTGTTCAATCGCCGCCGGACGATAGACATCCGCGCTCGCCACCATCACCTTTTTCGATTCACGCTCCTGCAGGAAGCGGGCAAGCTTGGCCACACTGGTGGTTTTACCTGCACCCTGCAAACCCGCCATCAACACCACAGCCGGAGGTTGTGCGCGCAGATCCAACGATTCGTTGGCCTGTCCCATCAACGCCTCTAGCTCGGCCTGTACGATCTTAATCAGCGCCTGGCCCGGTGTCAGACTGCTGGAGACCTCTTGCCCAACGGCCCGCTCTTTAACTTTGGAGACAAACTCCTTAACCACAGGCAGCGCAACATCGGCCTCCAGCAGCGCCATACGCACTTCACGCATCGACTGACTGATGTTCTCATCAGTCAGTCGTCCCTGCCCTCGCAGGTTCTTCAAAGTTTTATTCAGACGGTCCGTTAAGTTTTCAAACATGATAGAGATTCTTCGCTTGTCGATGAAAGGGGAAATTATAGCCCCAATTCTGCTGACGAATCTCCCCCAATATGACATCATCACACTAATTATTTGAATCCAAATTTGATTCCGAGGAATTGTGATGAGTTATACCATTTCAGGATCTATCGCTATTGTTCTTTATCTGCTTGCCGCTGCGGGGCTGGCCCGCCTGCTGGCGCGTGGCATCTCCTGCTTTGACCACCCCAGAAATGAACTAAAGTTGATAACTGCCGCCGCAATGCTGCTCCATACCCATCTGCTGTTCACCCTGGTGGTGCAACAGTGGGTTAACCTCGGCTTCTTTCATGCACTCTCTATCACCAGCTGGCTGCTGGTGCTATTAATGGGGGGGACTTGGCTACTGCGTCCGGTGGGTAATCTAGGGATTATCATCTTCCCCATCGCAGCAGTCACCGTTCTGCTGCAGATGATGAACCCAGAGTCGATTCATCAAACTGCCTCCTCCACACTGGATACCCATATCCTGCTCTCAATGGTTGCCTATAGCCTGCTGGCAGTTGCTGCATTGCAAGCAACCCTGCTGGCCATTCAAGAGAAACACCTGCGCAATAAACAGCCCGGCGGCTTTATCCGCGCCCTGCCCCCAATGATGGAGGTGGAACACCTGATGTTCCAACTGGTACGTGCGGGACTGCTGGTACTAACACTGGCTCTGTTCAGCGCCATCCCACTGGTCGAGGATATTATTGCGCAACAACGCGCCCATACTGCAGTACTCTCTATTATCTCTTGGCTCATTTTTGCTGCACTGTTATGGGGCCGCCATCAACATGGGTGGCGCGGCCGCACCGCAGTCCGCTGGACACTGGTTGGTTTTATCGTACTCTTCCTCAGCTACTTCGGTAGCCGCTTTGTGGTGGAGTTTCTGGTTGCTGCACCCGCCTAATTTAGTGTGAACGATATACCTACGGAGGTCCTTGGGGGCATTCTACTGTTGCTGATTCTGATCTCGGGCTTCTTCTCTGGCTCCGAGACCAGCATGATGGCGATCAACCGTTATCGCCTGCGCCACCTCTCGCGCATTGGGCATCGTGGTGCACGCTCTGTCTCCACCCTGCTGGAGCGTCCCGAGCGGTTGATTGGGCTGATCCTGCTCGGCAATAACTTCGTCAATATCCTCGCCTCCTCCATTGCGACCATTATCGGACTGCGACTATTTGGTGATGCCGGTATCGCCATCGCCACTGGCTTTCTCACTTTTGTGGTATTGATCTTTGCCGAGGTCACCCCCAAAACCATTGCCGCACTCAACCCAGAGCGCTTTGCCTTTCCTGCCGCCTATCTATTGACTCCACTGCTGCGAATACTTTACCCATTGGTACGTTTGATTAACTGGATCACCAACCTGGTACTGCGCACCTTTGGCATCAGCATCACCGCAGAACAGAACGACCACCTCTCCCGTGAAGAGCTACGCACCGTAGTCAAAGAGGCGGGCGGCCTGATTCCACAGAAGCATCAGGCGATGCTCACCAGCATTCTCGATCTAGAACAGGTGACGGTTGAGGACATCATGGTCCCGCGCAATGAGATCATCGGTATCGATATTGAGGATGACTGGCAAGATATTCTCAACCAGATCACACTGAGCCAGCACACCCGCCTGCCAGTATTCCGTGACAATACCGAGCATCTGCTGGGCATTCTCCATATGCGCGATGCCATTCACCTCCACGCCACCGAGAGTGATGACAAAGCAGAGCTGATCAAGCTACTGCGCGATCAACTATTTATCCCGGAACAGACCACTCTCAATACCCAACTGTTACAGTTTCAGCGACTGAAACAGCGCATGGGGTTGGTGGTGGATGAGTATGGTGATGTTCAGGGGCTGGTCACCCTAGAAGATCTTCTGGAGGAGATTGTTGGCGAATTCACCACCGATGCCTCAGACATTATTCCTGAGGTGCAGTCACGTGAGGATGGCTCCTATCTGGTCGAGGGGAGCGCCAACCTACGCGAGCTGGAGAAGAATATGGGGTGGGAGCTGCCACAGGATGGCCCTAAAACCCTCAATGGACTGATTTTGGAACATCTAGAGGATATTCCTGAATCCGGCACCAGCATGATGATCAATGGTTATCCGATTGAGGTGACCCATGCTTCAGAAAATTTGGTACGGCGTGTGGCGATTTTTCCTCTACTGCGTAAAACTCTCCTCTAAAATACCCCCCCTTAACCCTTTTTGATCACAATCGATAAAGCATCATGAGCACACCCATTCAACAAGCCGAGAACCTGCAACAGATCATTGAGTTGGTCAAGGTATCCCACTTCTACACCCTGTTCCCTCAAGAGATGAGTGAGAGTGAGCAGCAGCTACTGTTGGCCGCCCCTTGCGCTGCCGCTCACTGTCTCGCCTCCTCTGCCGAGTGGATGGAACAGCCTAAGAGTGAAATCCATCTGCTGCTACTCAATCCGGGGCAGCTGGATGCAATTGATGAGGGGCTCTCTTGGGGGGTGATACCCTACCTGCTGGGGCTGAGTGGACTGATTCCGGTTCACCTCACCATCGTAGGAGAAGAGATTAACTTAGCTGACTCTAGTGCAGAGAGTAGCGAACTGCGCTCCATCACAGTCACCAAATATGAGAGTAGCCCCATCGAATTCCTGCTGGAGTATCCCGAGTACCGAGCCGATGCAGCATTTTTGCTGCACCCCAGCTCAGAGCTCTCTTCTGCTGGCGTCAATACCCTACGTGAACTACAGGTTCGGGGGATCGCCACCTTTGGAGCCAGTCTCAACCAAGCCGAGGGGGAGCAGCTAGAGCAGATATTAAAACAGAAAGGAGTTGCTGAGGTGCAGTGGCATCAAGCCAACCCCTTTGCTCTACCGCTCAAGCAGTTCACCGACTCCGATGCCATTTGGGCCAATACGCTGTGGCACATCAACCCCTCACTGGAGAACAGCAGCCCAGACTGTCTGATTGCCGACCTAACCCGACAGACCGTACTCAACATTATTGAGGGTGGTGAGATGGTCAACACACAATATCTCAGCGATCTACAGCAGGAGCAGAGCGCCCTCACTGCAGTGATGCACCTACTTTCACTGCTGGATATGCAGAGCCGCACAGAGTTGAGCGCACATCTATTCTGGACGCTATTTACCCTAATTCGCCAAGGAGATGCGGTCGAACAGCGTAACGAGCTGATGCGACTGAATGCCAACCTAGGGTGGTTGGCAGCAGCCGAGCTGCCACCAGAACCTCCTGTAGATACTGAGGTTACTGAACCCCCTACACCTTAAAGTAGTCCATCAAAGAGACTAGGTTCTGCGCTTGGTCATCCATCGATTTGCTCGATTTAGCCGCCTCTTCAACCATCGCCCCATTCTGCTGGTTGGCGCTATCGAGCTGGGTCACAGATTGATTCACCAACTCAATCCCGTGCGCCTGTTCACGGCTGGCGGCGGTAATCTCACCCACAATCTGGCTCACCTTCTCCACCGAGTGGTTGATTGACTCCAGCGCCTCACTGCTCTTACCCACTAACTCATTGCCCTCATCTACACGGGCTTGGGTATCGTTACTCAACACATTGATCTCTTTTGCCGCATCTGCCGCACGCTGCGCCAGTGAACGCACCTCACCCGCCACTACCGCAAAACCACGGCCATGCTCACCCGCTCGCGCCGCCTCGACTGCAGCATTAAGCGCCAACAGATTGGTCTGGAAGGCGATACTATCAATCACCTCAGTAATCTGAGAAATTTTGCCACTGGAGGCCGCAATCTTCTCCATCGCAGAGGAGACCTCTGAAGCCACTTTTACCCCCCCTACAGAGTCCTGCTTGGCAGAGTCCACCAACTGACTGGCTGTTTCAGAGTTATCCGCATTCATCTTCACACTGCTGGCCATCTGACTCATACTGCTTGCAGTTTTTTCCAGCGAACGGGCCTGCTCTGAGGTGCGCTCCGCAAGATCCTCATTCCCCGCTGCAATACTCTCTGCATGGTTACGAATGCTGTCTGCTGAGTGGTTGACCTCACTCACCACCTTTCTCTGGTTTTGCAGCGAGTTATTGATCGCATCTTTTAGCGAAGCCAGCTGCCCCGGATACTCTCCATCAATGGTGCGGTTAAGGTCTCCATCAGCCACTGCCCCCATCACCTCACTCACCTGACCAATCACCAGCTGCATCGCATGCATGGCACGGTCTACATCAACACGAATCTGCCCCTCCACCTTCTCCGGCATACGGTACTTAAAGTCCCCCTGGACAATTGCACCCATCACCTCAGAGAGCGACTCACTCATCACCTGAAGCTCTGTCACTGCCGCATTGACGTTGGTGCTGAACACCTTCAAATCTCCCTTCAACTCGTGGTCTACCCGCAGATCAAACATCCCTCCTGCAACCCCCTGCATCACCCCGTTCACGGCAGAGAGTGCTCGTTGAGTTGAGAGGGTACTACTGTTGATGCTCTGCTTCAGCTGCCCCAAATCCCCCTTCAGATCAGCCGTCACTCGCCTATTGAACTCCCCTTCAGAGACTTGCGACATCACCTCAGAGATCTCTCGGATCGCGGATTGAAGCTCCTCCATCAACTGATTAAAGCTGCCCGACATCGACCCCACCTCATAACGACTCTGAATCAATGAGGGGTCGATACGCTGGCTAAAGTCACCACTACGGGTCACATTCGTGATGACTTGCATCAACTCACGCACCGGATGGGTAATGGAACGGACCAACAGGAAAGCACCACTCAATAAGAGCAGGAGCACCAGCAGGGAGAGCCCTAAAGTAATCCAGGTTTCGCGCTGTTTGGCATCCACAGCCTGCTCCAATAGACGGTCTATCTCCCCCACAACCGAGTGGTTTAGTGCCATAGCAGCCGTCACCACATAATTCCCTTCATCAAACAGGGTTTGAGACCCCAACAGCTCAAACACGGGGCTATCATCATCCTCCGTACGTACCAGCGCCTCAATGGTATCGGAGAACTGCAGCAGTCGTTTATTGAACGCCTGCTGAGGTTGTGAAAGCGGATCACGCAATACTTCATTCTGCTGATAGACCTTATCCAGCGAGCGGTTTACTTGATCACGCAACATCCCCAGTTGACCATAATAGACCCCCAACTCGGTGCGTTCATCAAAGGTCAGTGATTTCTTGACCAGACCACCCGCACTTTTTCCTCGGGCAATACTGGCTGCAGCGGTTACAGCAGGAATATGGTGGACCGTCAGCCCAATCAGATAGAGTGAATCCAGATCAGGGTCAATCACCAGCCCACTACGATCCCCTATTGTGGCTATATTTTCATGAACACGCTCAATCAATGCACTGAGATCGGCGTAGTACTGCTCAACTGGGGTTTTGACAACCTGCGCCTCCCCCTCTTCTGCCTCCTCTGCCTCTTCCATCTCTAACTCTAAATCAGAAAGCTCGCTCTCCTCCTCTTCGCTTTCCTCCTCTTCTTCTGTACCTTCATCTTCATCGACATTCACCAAGGCACTCACATCAAGCGTTCTCCACCCACCTTGCAGCCGCCCCCACTCGGAAACAATCTTTGGGTCAATGGCCTGCTGCTTATCTGAACCCAGCTGTTGGAGAGTCTGTGCGATTTTCTCCTCCAGCTGCTCTAGCTCGACCACCAAGCTCTCTTTCTCCTGTTTCAACACCGCTTTCACATAGAAAAAGTAGTTGGCTCGGTCTCGCACACCCAACGAATAAGGTTAGATTGTGATTCTCGCGCCCAAACACAGGCACTCCCATCAAGCGGGGGGAGTAATCCAACAGTCTGTTGTGGTGTCAATCAATAGTAGCGAGAAGCCACAATCTGAACCGTTT
>Ga0209042_1002062_pt1 | contig 13938 bp, 14 predicted proteins | sample SaaInlV_200m_DNA_6_FD_184649 | JGI IMG/M metagenome (GOLD analysis project Ga0209042, IMG submission 184649) | Marine microbial communities from expanding oxygen minimum zones in the Saanich Inlet - SI037_S2LV_200m_DNA (SPAdes) (version 2) | ecosystem: Environmental > Aquatic > Marine >...
CAGCCGTATTCTTGTTGAACAACCTTGATTTTTGATCATTTTTGCTGCATGTTTTTGTTTAAGGTGGACCCCATTGTTTGGACAGCCCCGAAGGGGAAATAAGCTCTGATACGGTATTAATATTGTGCTGCTTACTACCTCTTTTTTCTGGGGGGGCCAATGTAAGGAGCCCGTAGGGCGACTGGAGTTGGCCGGGTAGCTGGCAGAAAGTCGCTGAAAACATGGGAATGAAGAAACCTCGAAAATTTCTCGTCTTTTTTCTCCTCTTTGTTGCAGTTTGTATTGCCGTTGCCGTCCTTTTTCATGAGGTGGTGGTTTATACCTCAAACGCCTACATTCGGGCCAACTGGGCGGCGGTAAGCCCCCGGGTCAAGGGACACGTGAAGGCCGTTCATGTTCAGAACAACGCCCTTGTCAAGCAGGGACAGTTGATGATTGAGCTGGAGGAATATCCTTACCGGCTTGTTTTGGATGTGCACAAAGCTACCCTGGCCCAGGACCAAGCCCAGCTCAAGGTAACGGGAGTCAAGTATGAAATGGCCCGGGAGACCCTCAAAAGCGTCACCGCCGAATTCAAACTGGCCGTGAAGAAACGGGATCGGTTTAAAGAACTGGTTCGGGAAAACGCTGTGAGCAAGCAGGGCTATGAGGATGTTGAAACGGAACTGGACAACACGACCATCCGGTTAACCCAGGCCAAGGAAAATGTCAAATACTGGATGGCGGCCGTGGCTGAACAGGCAACGGTTATCGATGCCAGCCGCGCCCGGGTGGCGTTGGCCGAGTATGATCTGTCCATGTGCCGGCTCTCCGCTCCCAACCCGGGTTTCGTCAACAACATGTACATCAGGCCCGGGGATTACGCGGTGGTGGGAGACCCCATGTTCGGCATCGTGGAAACCACGGAATTCTGGGTGGAGGCCAACTACAAAGAAAGCCACGTGGGCAAAATCAAGCCCGGCCAGAAGGTATGGATACAGTGCGATCTATACCCATCCCGCATTTTCGAGGGGCGGGTGGCCAGCATGGGCACCGGCGTCAGCCGCACTGACAGGCCCCAGGGAGCGCTCCCCTACATCTCTCCCACCATTGACTGGATCAGGCTCCAGTACCGTTTCCCGGTGCGGATCGAACTTGTGAATTCTCCCCCGGATGTTCAGTTCCGCATGGGGGCCGACGTCCGCACGCTGATCCTGCTGGGATCGGAACCAAGTGTTGCGCCATGACCCTGTTGGACCATCTCGGGCTGATCCGCACCGATCTATCCGCCACCCTGCACGATTTTGCATGGGGCACCCTGCAGACCCGTCAGGCCCTCAAAACGGCTCTGGCGTGCGTTATGTCGGTAATGCTCACTTATTTTCTCGATTTAAAAGAAGCCTACTGGGCGGGTGTCACCACCATGATCATGATGCAGCCCAATGTGGCCGCATCCATTCGAAAAGGCTGGATGCGGGCCGGGGGTGCCTGCTGCGGCTGTTTTCTGGCTGTGGTGCTGACGGGCCTTTTTCTTCAGTTGCATCTGACTTATACGCTTGCATTTTTCTGTCTGTCGGTTCTGGGGTTTTACCTGGGCGTTACAGCTCGCAATGGTTATTTCTGGAGCTATTTTGTCATGAACGGCGTCCTCATTTCCATGGTGGGGATGACCCAACCCGATATCACTGTCTATATCACCGTTCACCGGGGGGCCGCCATTACCATCGGCGTGCTGGTTTCCCTTCTTGTCAATGTGCTGCTCTTTCCCGACTACGCCAATGAAACCTTGAAACAGGATTTTGAACGCCATCGCGCCAGGACCCTTGAATGGATTCGGGAGATTGTGCGTCAATATGCGGCATGTGATTACTGCTTGGAAACGGTAGAAGCACCTTACCGGGAATTGATCCGGGGATCGCGTAAAATCAAGGCTCTGATGCAGGATGCCTCATTCGAAATGAAGCTGCTCAAAGGAGATCCGGATATCCTGGGTGCGCTCATCAATCGTCTCACCCGGCGGATTGAGGATTTCCACGCCTTTTATCAGGTATTATCCCGGCAGGTTCCGGAGAAGGCATACCCGGATAACCATCGGGTGGTCATGGAAGATCTTCTGGAAAAACTGGACCTGCTGGCAAAGACTGAAGGCTGGTCACTGGATACTGAAGACCCGTCAGCGAAAAACATCCAACAGGTCCTGGTACGTCTGGAATCGGATTATGGAAAAACCCTCGCTGATAAGCGGAAAGAGGCCTATGGGGTATTCGATTTTCTGTTCTTTCTGGAACTGATTTTTCTGCTGCGGCGCGTTGTCAACGATCTGACCTTTAAAACCCGGGAAAACTCCGTCAGCGAGGTGGCTGCCGTTCCGGAAATGAGTGTGTATGAGGAACCATCCGACCTTTACCGGTTCATGCTGTTGGGGCGAGCTCGAACCCTTCACATCCCTTCCCTCAAATATGCCATCAAGGGGGCTTTAGGGATTGTCTGTGTTTTCTGGTTCTGGTTCTGGGCCGAAATTCCGGGGGGGGCGCTCAACATGTCTGTGGCGGTGATTACGGTACTGCAACAGGACCTCATGAGTACGACCCACAAAGGCTTGTTGCGGTTCATGGGATGCCTGGTGGGGGCTGTTGCCGGCTATGCATTCTTAGGGTTTCAGGTGGAATCCACACCTGTGCTCTGTATTTCTCTGTTTTCGGTTATATTCTTTTTCGCCTACATATGGGGAGGACGTCCGGGTGCCGCTTATCTAGGGTGTCAGGCGGGGCTCTGCTATATTCTGGCCACGGTTCATGATCTGGCGGCCATGACGAGCCTGGCGCCACCTACGGAGCGGCTGGTGGGCATTTTTCTGGGTGTTCTGTTCACATGGACCATCAACCTCCTGGTGTGGCGCGAAGATCTTCTGGTAAAATTTTCGGACAACATCAAGGATGCTGAAACAAAAGTTGCCGCCATCGGTGAAGAGATTGCCGCCCGGTTTCATGGCAACAGAGTTCTCAGACCGGTGCCCCTGGATGTGACAGCACTTCAGTCTACCCTCCAGACCCTCCAGGCCCAGGTGGAACTGGCAGCCGACGATGCGGCCCCGATTCGAGCCTGGTTGGAGCAGTTGCGTCTTCTGATGGAGGAGAGTGCCGGTATGGACACGGTGGATCCCGAAACGGCCCATGTGCTGGCAGAATTGAACCCCGATTTTATTCCCGGGCTGGTTGAAACCATTTTTCTCATGTCCCTGGCGCGATCTCATAAGGATTTCCGCCTTATTTTTCTGCGTCTGGAGGAACAGGAACGGGGGTTTGAACAAATCATTGACCAAATGCGTCAAGGTATCATCCTATCAAAACCCTTGACCTTTAAACAACGTTTTGCCCACACATTGATTATCTGTAAGCGTCTCATTTATCGTCTCAGAACCCTCACAGACGCCAGAAGCCGTTTCCCGGCTTTGCTGAACACTTCGGGTGCATGAGGCGCGACATGTTTTGACCCGATTCAGCCGCCATTGACCTCCAATCCAAGCGCTTTGGCCCGTTTGGCCCATTGCTGCCTTGCCATGGCCTGCATGTCCTGGACCTTGTCCATCTCGTCGACGATCTCCATGCCCAGCAGGGTTTCGACCACATCTTCGGTGGTCACCAGGCCTTTGGTCCCACCGTACTCATCGACCACCAGAGCGATGTGCCGGCGTTTGTCAAGCAGAAATCCGAACAGGTTCGAAAGGGACATGTTGCCGGTCACTGTTTTGATTTCCCGTTTCAATGTCTCAAGTTTGACGTCGTCGTGACCCCGGGCCTTGGCGTTCAGCAAGTCGTCCTTGAGAATGAATCCGGTGATATGGTCCAGATCCGCCTGATAGAGCGGCAGTCGCGAGAAGGTCACGGGTGGTTTGGCATGAAGGGCCTCGGTGACGCTCATGTCCTGGGGAAGTCCCGAAATTACCGTCCGAGGCGTCATGATGTCTCTGGCCGTCAGCGAATCGAAGCGGAAAAGGTTCAGGATGATCCGCGACTCGCGCGGGTCGATTTTCCCGGCGCGTTCCCCGATGCCGGCCATGGCGACGAATTCTTCGCGGCTGAACACATGGGCGCTTTTTCCCCGTGCGATCAGGCGGGTCAGCACTTCCGAGATCCAGATCAGGGGATACAGGGACCAAATCAATCCGCGGATAAATTGCGCCGTGAGTCCGGCCAGATTTCGCCAGTAGACGGCGCCGATGGTTTTGGGGATGATTTCGGACAGGAAAAGGATCATCAGGGTCATGACCGCCGAAAAGAGGCCAAACCAGGCACTGCCGAACACAACCGTTGCCTTTGAGCCCGAGCCGATGGCCCCCACCGTATGGGCGATGGTGTTCAATGTGAGAATGGCAGCCAGTGACTGGTCGATGTTGTCTTGTTTTAGGTGTTTCAGCAATGCTGCGAGTTTGGGTCTTCTGTCGCGCAGACCCGCGATGTAAGACGGCGTAAGGCTCAGAAGGACCGCTTCAGCTACGCTGCAGAGGAAGGAAAGAACCAGTGCCAGCAGAATGTACGACACCAGCAGGATTACATCGGTGTTTGTGTAACCGATGTCCGCCGCTGAGTTACCCGGCAGACCCACGGCAGTGGCCGTATCGGCTGCAAACAACCATATCAACATCATCGCCAGCCACTTAATCTTCATAACTGAACCTCTTTGCTGAAACGCTCCGGCCCCACGATAAACTTTGCAGTGGCCAGAGATCCGAGAATCGTTCCCAGAATGCCGGGGGCCATGACACTTTGACCGGCCAGATACAACCCTTTAACAGCGGTCCGGTTCAGAAAGGCAGCTGATAACATTTGCCTGTCCGATCGCATCACGCCGTAAGCAGAACCGTTGGGACTGTTAACCCAGTCCCGAATGCTCAGCGGCGTGTAGGTATCGATCACTTCCAAGCCCCCTAATTGACCGGTGACCGGCTCGACTTCTTTAATGAGTGAACGGGCAAGCGCCATTTTAGCGGCCCCATAGTCGGCACCCCGATACCCACTGCGCGTTTGTTCCCACGGTCGCCATAATTTGTCGTACCCGCCGGTAATGAGTGAGAGCAATAGAAATTCAGGACGTCCACTGGGCCGCAGTTGCGTATAGATCACATCATCAACCGCCCCGTCGGGATCGGTTTTCAGTGAAAACATATTATAGGGCAGGGGCTTGTGAGCATCAGCGGACACGATGGCATTGACCGCAAACATGCCGTGTGTATTCACAAGCCCCGTAATTTTGCGCCGGTAGGAAGGTTTGACGTTTTCCGGCCCAAGCAGGTCCACCACCACGTTGGGATGCACCGTGCCGATCACCAGGGGCGCATCAAGCTGCTCCTCGTCTTCCAGGGTAAGCCCTGTTGCATGCCTCCCGCGAACATTAATGCGGCGAACGGCCTGCCCGCAAAGAACCCTGCCCCCCAGGTCGGTCAACCGTTGAACCAGCACTTTCACCAAATGGGCGCCATTGCTTTCCAGACGCCAGGCGGAAAAGAGATAACTTGCCAGGGTCATGGTATGGTAAAACTGGGGGCACCGGGGGGGTCGCACCCCGATCCAGAACGATGGAACACCCAAGACACCTTTAAGTCCGGGGGAACAACCCAACTCCTCCAGCACGTTCCACAGCGGTTCGGTCTGATCGATCAGATTGGCCATAGGCTGGTTCCCGAAAAGAAATTCAAGCCTATCAAGTTCGCCGGCACTTTGGTGCAGCAGCGCCATGAAGTCGTCAATGGCTCCCTGCTCTTTTGGAAAAGTCTCCTTCAAGCGGGATTCGTATGCATCAAATCCGACTGGCATATCAAATTGCCGGGGACCGTCGACGGCATTGGTAAAATAGTAGCGGTCCACCGGAGCATCGACCCCCATGCGTTTAAGCGGCAGGTTTTTGGTAATCCCAAGATAATCAAACAGACGCCTAAGGACCTGCCCCTTATCCAGGGCCCCCAGATAGTGCAGCCCCACATTGCAGTGAATCCCCCGGCGAACATAGCTTCGGAGCATGCCGCCGGGTTGCCGGTTTTTTTCAATAACCGTCACGGCAAAACCTAAGTATGAGAGTATGATGGCCATACTCAGACCCCCGATGCCGGATCCGATGACGAGCGCTTTTTCGTTTTGATGCGGCAAGTGGCGCATTTACAGCTCTCCTAATTCAACATCATCATTGAACATCCTGCGGTGCGCAATTTCTCTTATCATGATATGATGCCAGAGGCTGGGAATATCAAGTCGGACTATCCTTCATGGGTTGCATCCCACTTTCCCTTATTTCTTAAATCTTCCACAATGGGATCAGCAAGTTCCATTAATTTGAGCTTGTCTACTTTTGTGCTTCGGGTCAACGGCAGTTCCTGATCAAAAGGCCATAATTCAACATGCTGGGGTCTTTTATAAGAAGCGATGCCTTTGCAGTGTTCCATCACCGCCTCGCTGCTCAGGGTGACGTCTGCAAAAGGACGGACAAAAGCAAAAATTCCTTCGTCAAAAAGCTGATGCTTCACGCCGATCACTTCCACAACATCAACCCCTTCCATTTGGGCAATATGGTCTTCAACCTCTCCCGGAAACACATTGTATCCTTTTTGTTTGATGACAAATTTCTTTCGTCCGGAAAGATACAGGGCGTTATACCCATCCATTTGTTTAAAATACCCCAAGTCCCCGGTATAGAGTATGCCTTCTTTTGAAACCGCTTTTTTTGTTTCTTCGGGCTGGTTGTAATAGCCTAAAAATACGATGGGCGGGTGATAGCAAATTTCTCCGATCTCTTCGTCCGCCAATTCTCCTCCCGCTGATCCGTCCGCTTCCATGGGCTTTCGAATGGATACCTGTGCCAGATCAGGAAAGGCTTGCCCCACCTGGCCTGCCATCTCATCATGGGAGATCCCGGCAGGGGTAAAGGTTGCGAAACCTGCATTTTCCGTCATTCCGATACCGGTTCCGAATTTTGGCGCCATGGTGGACAGTTTCTGCAGGAAAGTGGTGCCAACCGCTGATCCGGCATAGGCAACAAACTCAAGGCTTGAAAGATCATATGTCTCATATTCGGGGAAATTCCAGAGCATTCGGAACATGGTGGGTATTTGTCCGATTACCTTGATCTTATGGTGTTGGATGGCTTCCAGGGTGGCTTTGGTGTCAAATATCCGCAGAAGAACGGCTTTCCCCCCCATAAACATGGTGGTCATAAATGTTTCTGTAACACACCCCACATGGCTGGGTGGAAGATTCACAAGAATTGAAAAATCTCTTTTCTCGCCTTTATAATCAATACCTCTTTCCAATATCTGGTTCTGAACAATAATATTTTCATGGCATAACACAGCCGGTTTGGGTTCACCGGTCGTTCCGGTGGTATAAATGATCAATGCAGGGGTTCTCTTATCCACCTGTTCATATGTTTTTTTAAGCTTTCCCGTGAAAATATCTGTCAGCTTCAACCACACAAGGCGCATTTTGTTCATGAGGTCCGTGATACTCACAGCGCCTTCGATAATATCTCCGGGTTTCGGATCCGGAGTGAATTGCACCAGGTGTTTTACGGATGGGCATCCCTTTTTAACCGCTTCTCCAACCCTTCTGAAATCGCGGACAGGGGTTTCTCCTAAAAAGAAAAAGGCTTTGGGCTCAATCTTGTTGATGTCCCGAACCACTTCATCTTCACTCAGGCGGACATCCAGGGGAGCAATAATCGCCCCGATTTTAAAACAGGCATACATCAGTGCCATATGTTCCGGAAGCAACACCAGTTGAGTTGCCACCCGGTCTCCTTTTTGAATGTCCATGTCAAATAATTTGAGGGCAAAAAAATCAATTAATGCCCCGAACTTTTTATAGGTAACCTCCCTGCCATCTTCATGTTGAACCATGGCTACCGAATCCGGATGCGCTTTGGCCCATTTATCGATATAGGAGTTAACCAGCGGCAATCTTCCAGTATTGTTCATTTTACTCACCTTTTTAAGATTTTCACATATCCGGCGCGAACAGCCCTCTTTTGATCACAGTTTTGGACCTCAAAAAAGACGTCCGTAAAATCTTTATGGGATTTCTTTCCCGTGCAACATACTTTAATATCGGTTCCGGGCTGGACCATTCCGGTAAACCGGCATGCAATTTCGGAAACCCTGGCAGGGTCTTTGTCGGCTTCATTGTTGACCAGTTCACGGACCGCGTATGCCAGGGTTGCGGTTCCCTGTAAAATAATGCCCGGCAGACCCACCATCCGGGCAAACTTCGGCGAGGTATGAATCGGAAATACAATGTTGCTGCATCCATCATAGATATAGGGGCGTTCAGGATCAATATGAATATCAGATGCCCAGAGAACTTCTGCCGCGTTGTCATTTTCCGGAATCAAAGGAATTTGGCCTGCCTTGCCACCCTCTCCGCAGGCCACTCCCCGCAACATGGCGCCAATGTACTCAGTGAAAACGGGTTCCCCATTCTTATCTTCAGCCTCAAGACAGATAATGGCATGGGTCCCGGCACGATGGGGTAAAAAAGCCTTTAGCATTCCGGTTATTAACAGTTCATCTCCGGGTCGTATCAGGCGATGTAAAATAAGGTGTTCAGTGTAGTGTACCTGGGTCATCAGAACTTCTTTTGGGAAATCACTGGACAAAATGAACTTATCCAAACGGCTTAAAACAGGCCAGGTAACGGATACTGCAAACATGGGATGTGATACAATTCCCGCCGCTTCCCTGTCGTCAAAATATTTCGGATTATTGTCCTGGACTGCCGCGGCATAATTGGTGGTTTCCCGCCAGTTGATCCTGGTTTGATAATTCTTAAGGGGTGTCCCCAATAGGCCTGCATTTAATTTCACGGTACGACTCCATTTATGAATAGAGATTAACGATTTTGAGACCTTTTTTCCCATATAACTCAAAATGCGAATCGGTGGTATAAATTTCAGAACAATCAGGCACCAGCAGTGAACTCAGGATCAAAGCGTCAAGACCCGGTATGCCCGTACGGTGTCCGATGTGCCTCGGCTATCTCAATTCAAGTATTGCGGAAACTGCTTGGCACACTTCGTCCATTTCGTCGGTGGCGAGAGCCTCTATTCTGGACCTGAGGCGGTGCTTTGCCACTGCCCTGATCTGATCGACGATGACTACTGAATAATTGCCTTGGCACGTTACTGGGACACTGATGGGGGGATGAGGTTGGGCGGCTGTCGACAAGGGCACTACAACTACTGTACGTCGGAGCCGGTTCAATGTGTCGTGCGTAAGCACAACACATGGTCGCGTCTTCTTGATTTCGGAACCTTGCGTCGGATCAAGACTGACCCACCAGATATCACCGCGTTTGATATGGGGCTCTGTCATTCCTCAATACCGTCATCAAACGATTGCCATTCGTCAATCTCACGTTGCAGCGCCTTGTCGCGATTGGCGGCACGGCAGGCGGCAGCAAGAGTGTCATCGCGTTTAGACAATTCGTCTTCAAGCAAACGGGTGATGAGACGCGACCGTTGGCGAGCAGGTATAGCCGCCTGGAATCGGCGTGCCACAACATCGGGTATGGATAGTGTTATTCGCATATCGTTATATTATGACTTATGACTTACGCTGGCAACCTTTTTTTCTTGGTGACCAGCATATAACCGATGGGTATTGCGGGACGTATTGCGGGACGTTCTTCAGATTATAAGTTACTTTAGAGGCTTTTGATTCTTTCCCTACAATTGGACAGCTTTCCATGCAGCTCTATACAAGTATTGTGTGGCATATAAACTTATGATCTGGCGTACGTTATTTCGTCATTATACCCCTTGATCGCTGCCCTCCTACATCTGCCTTAAACCGAGTTCCAGTCCAAGGATCTTGGTGACGAACCGCTCCCCAAAGACCTCCGCCGCTACCAGTTTGCGGACCCGATCAAGGCTTTCATCCCGACACCCGGCGTTTTCAGATGCCGTCATGGTATAGCCATAGGCCTTCCGCACGTCCATGCTGGTGATATCGTACCCGTAGCCCTCCACCAGCCACTTGAGTGCTGCCATGCCGGCCTCCATGGCGAAAACCGGCTCTGTTTCCGCCATATCCCGTGAGGCCCTGGTGAGAGTTTTAGGATCGCATGGCGTCCTGTTGGCCAGAACAATAGCCTCCCGGTAAAGCCCTACCGATTTGGCCGCGGCAAACCACTTGCCTTCCTGTCCCGGCGTGCTGACCACCAGATCACGAAGGATACGACTCGCTTCTTTGTGCGGGTATTTTTTGGCAATGGTGCGAAAGGTGGCGAGATAGGTGGTTTTTTGATGGGCCTCGATGGCGTAGCGGTTGTAAGCCTCTTCAGTCATGCCGCTTGAAAGCAGGATTTCTTCACAGGCCCGGGCGATGGCAACGGGGCTGTCATGCAATCCCCGAGAGTCCTCTGCATACCGAAAGGCTTCGTCCTTTTTGCCCACGGAAATCAGGGCTTTCACGCCCCACTCCCGGTCATACCAGGATTTATAAGGTGCCAGATCAAGCAGGGAGAGGATCTCCGCCGCACGTTCGGCTGTGAGCAAGGAACTCAGGCATGCGGTCGTGCCTTTGTAGTATCGGCGCTGTTCCGGATCCGGGCCCCAGGACATACGAACCAGAGGCATCAATTGGTCTGCCCATTGGGAGGCCCGTTCGGAACTTACGCAGAGATCTCCCCAAAAATCGGCAAGGGCCTCAATAAAAGGCATATCGTCTTCTTGAAAGGCCTCCCAGAGACGTTCCAGCCACTTGTCCCTCAGATTATCATCTGCCGGAGCATTTACAATCATGGGCGCCAATGCATCAATGGCCTTGTTGACGGCCGTACCGATGGCACCGGAAGAGCTGTCCACATGTTCCAAGGCCGGGGAGAGCTTTTCCAGAAGCAAAACCGCCCCTTCCGCGCCCAATAGGGGATCTTTTCGCGCAATCTTTTTTATCTCGGATACAGCCTCTCTCACCCTCTTTATAGCCGGCTGTGAACGCCAGCCAAAGGCATTCCTTCTGAAACGGGCACGGAAAATCCATTTGTAGACAATAGGGGTCAGACCACGTTTTTTTTCGTTTACTGACAACAGTTTTTTTCCTCGGTCGTCCAGCCTTTCCCGGAGTAACGCAACGTCCGAGCATCTCACTTATTTCCTCGGCAAATCTACTGGACCGAAGGCAAAGTTCCCGTTGGTTGCTTTTCTGATTTTATCAATTTCACCTGGTTCCAGTTCATGACGAAATAGCTCCCTGTACGCGAACCGTCTTTCTTCATTATCGTACCCCAGGTTCTGGTACTGGAACGAAATCGTCCCTCACAGAAAGTGCCGCTTCGCTTATGCGCAACCAAAAAAACGTGGCCTGTCCCCTATTATCCGCTGATATCACCTGGGCCGATATTCGCGCTGAGGGGTGTTCCCCAGGAGATGATGGCCATCCCTAGTCCCATGCCGATTGCTTTTACCCATCCTGTACGCTTTCGAGATTTTCCGGGTATCTGTTTCATTTCTGAACTCCTTTCTGTGTTCCCTGGCCGGGAATTGTGGAATAAATGGACGCGGAGCGTCCCTTATGCGTTCCCACGCGGGAGCGTGGGAACGAGGGAAACGAAGAGAAAATTTATTTATCTTATAAGGATCAATTCCGTACATCAATATCCTGCCAAATCGGCTTGCCAAGCCAGTCTACGGGGAAACCCATTGCACGGGCACTCACATTCGGATGTTTGGTAAAGGTGGTATGTAAGCGCTGTTTCCAACTGTTGGGCCCCATACTGTCCAAGAGATGGGCCAACATCACAAGGGGATTGTAGATTTTTCGGTCAGCCGACCAATTGAAATTCTTCGCCAGTGCGGCTGGTTTTTTTCTGGGAAGTTTCCACGAAAAAGTAAATTCCCGGTTCCAGATTCTTGCATGATGGGCACAATGATTACGGACGACCGTCAAATGATGTAGAAAGGATGTAAGGTTGACCTCGTCCATTCCGTAGGCTTGGGCCACCTTATTGCGATCTCCACCGCGTTTGAGATTTGAGTACCATTTTGACAGTTGTCCGAGGGTCATGATTTCGCAGACAACCCATACGGGCGGCAATACTTCATCAAAATCATCAAAGTGACGAATGAAAACTTCAGAACTGTTGCGGACCGTTTCCCGGAGGGCTCTGACGTTTGCGGCATGTGGCCATTTGGACTTAAAAAGAGTCCTGTCCAGCAGGGCATGGGGACCATAAGAATGGGCCAGATGATAGGCCCAGCGGGTTCGAAGAGAAACTTCGATCCGCTCTATGGCATCCATGAGGAGCAGGCGCAACTTTCGATCGAAAATATAATGTTCGAGTACCAAGTCGAATTCAACGCCCGGCTTGAAACGATGCGTGGGGTGATCCTGCTCGAATGGCAGCCAGTAGGCTGCCAGGCGGTAGTAATTGAGATGGGAAAGATAACGTTTGACGCGTTTTGGATCATCGATCCGCATGCCGCGAGAAATGAGCAGTTCAACCTGTTCATCAAACGTTTTCGGGGACTTTTCAAATCGCATGAAAAACCCCCATAAAAAAAGTAACCCCCAATGGTGCGCAGATCTTACGGGATGCGTTGGGGGTGTTGTTCAAGATTGCTGTAAAAATTTTCATATAGGATATAGTTTCCGATTCCATTTTGCAATATTTTTTTTGCATCTATAGAAAATAAGTTGTCCACAACATTTTAAAATTGAATGTTGAACTGCATTCTCAATGCTTTCGCCTCAGATCCTCCAATCATAACAAGCACGTTTGGGTCCCGGGGATGTCCCCGGAATTATTACCCCCTGACAACTGCACCCTTTGAACGGATACAAGCATAGGAATGAAATAGCACCCGAAATCTATGCTCGGTTCATACCCCGTCTGGAAGCAAATTTCCTTTTGTTCTTAACAATCTGGTCAGCCAGAGAGCCAGCCCTTTCCTCAATCTCCAACCGTTTGTGGATGGCCTGGTCCTGGGCGTATTCGGTGAAAATGTTGATGAAATCAAACATGGTGGCGTTTATGCGGTATAGTGAATTGAAAACCCAGGACGCGTACCTTCCGGCGAACGTCTTCGGGATATGATCGATAATGGAAGCCTCATGCGCCTTTTCTGCCGTTTTTGAATTCGGTGCTCCTTTATGACTTTGGACCTGGAACCGGGCATAATGTCAAACACCCTGCCCGACATTTTCGTCCGCGCGAGGGATTCGGGATCAAAATCGAAGGCCATCAAAAAATTGTCGTTTTGCCTGGGCCAAAAATACAAAACCCCGTTCTCCATCTGTTCGGGAGTAACGGGGTTTCTTAGCTCGATATAAACCATTCTCAATCCTCTTTTTTTCATTGAAGCAAAGAAGGAATTTGGTTCACGAATTCTTTATAGTGTTGCCTACACCTAACTACTATATAAGTCAATGTAAATTTGATGCCAGATACCGCTTTTCGGTTTGTTCCTCAACACTTCTTCTCTAGGTCCTTCGATTCCGTCTTCTTGTTGAAAACCTCTCGATTTTTTAATCGGCAGTATTACTGTTCTGGCCATCTGTCTGGGAAAAAATGGAGTCATGGATAACCTGTTCATCCAAGGGCAGCGCAAAGCCGGTCACTTTCCTGGATTCCATTCGGAAGTCTGTACCCAGGCCCACTGTCTTTCTCAACAATTTCCATCAGGTTTTTACTCAGGGCTTCATCTAACATCAGGTATTCCAGACCCGAGCTGTATGTTGAGAGTAATGGGTCGAGGGCCAGGTTTTTGTGAGATTGTTTACGGCGGACTTTGAGCTGTTCAAGATAATTTTTGATAACGGTTTCCATATTGCGTGCTTCCCTTTCGTGAATTTGTGGTCATGATAACAGGCGGTTTTGACAGATACGGTCACAACTGGAGAAGTTTTCTAAAAAAAAGCCACAAAGATAGAAAAATATTGGGCCGCAGGCAAAATGGAGAAATCATTATTGAATTTGA
>Ga0209042_1002068_pt1 | contig 13896 bp, 16 predicted proteins | sample SaaInlV_200m_DNA_6_FD_184649 | JGI IMG/M metagenome (GOLD analysis project Ga0209042, IMG submission 184649) | Marine microbial communities from expanding oxygen minimum zones in the Saanich Inlet - SI037_S2LV_200m_DNA (SPAdes) (version 2) | ecosystem: Environmental > Aquatic > Marine >...
GGACGTTCGGAAGTTCGTCCCCGTTTGACGACGCAGGAAGACATCAACGCACTCTGGGAAAATATGGACGTGATCGACTGCTTCGCCACTGACCACGCCCCGCATACGCTCGAAGAAAAAGACTCCCAAAAGCCCCCGCCCGGCTTCCCCGGTTTGGAGACAGCCCTCCCACTGCTGCTCACGGCTGCCAGCGAAGGGCGTTTAACGGTAGATGATATTATCGAGAAAATGTATACCGCCCCGAAGAAAATCTTTAATATTCCTGACCAGGCCGAGACATGGGTTGAGGTGGATGAAAATGCCAAATATGAGCTTCGCGCCGAAGAGATGTACTCCCGTTGCGGCTGGACGCCCTTTGAAGGCTGGCAAGTTCAAGGGCGTGTGACGCGGGTTGTCCTCCGAGGAAAAGATGTGTATAAAGATGGAGAAGTTCTGGCAGAGAAAGGCTATGGGAAAGATATCCGAAAGTAATGTCATTGCGAGCCGTCGATGCTTTTCGATGGCACGGCAATCCCCTCGACTGACTTGGAGATTGCCACGCTCACTTCGTTCGCTCGCAATGTAAGAGGAAAGGTATCCATGCAAAACTTCACCGATGTAAAACTAGAGATATTTGTACCTGAAGAATATACATTGAAGATTCGCGATGCTTTGGCAAAGCTCGGCGTTGGGGTGATCGGCGATTATGATCATTGCGTTGCGCTTTATCCCGTTCAGGGATATTACCGCCCGCTGGCTGGCGCGAATCCTTTTGAGGGCGAGGTCGGCAAGATCAGCAAAGGGACGGAGTATAAGGTGGAGGTGAATTGCAAACGGGCGTTGGTGAACGCGGCGTTGCAGGCGATCAAGAAAGCGCATCCTTATGAGGAGCCTTTGATCAATATCATTCCCTTGGCAAATCACCTTTTCGAGGAGAGATAGATTATGTTGCGTTTTATTTTTCGGACTTTGCTCCGCAATCTTTTTTACAAGCCTCTCAATATTGATGAACTGCGCGAAAGTCAGACACGCTCCGCAAAGATGATGCAGAAATTTCCAAAAGGCATTTCTGTGGAACACTTTTCTATACATGAGCTTTCACTGGAGTGGGTCAGCCACGAAAGCGCAAATGCTGAAAAGATCATTCTCTATTTGCACGGCGGCGGCTATGTTTCTGGTGACCTGACGATGTACCGTCTCCTCTGCGGGAGTATCTCGGAGAAAAGCGGCGCACGCGTCCTGATGCCCGACTATCGCCTTGCGCCGGAGTATCCTTTTCCGGCAGCGTTGCAGGATGTCCTCGAAGTTTACGATTGGCTGCTGAGAGAGGGCTTTGCAGCGGAGAATATATTTTTCGCCGGAGATTCTGCGGGCGGCGGATTGAGCCTTGCCGTGACGCTCGCCCTGCGTGATGAGGGACGTCCGCTCCCAGCTGGCATCATCTGCCTTTCGCCGTGGACGGACTTAACTTTCAGCGGCGAATCGCACGAGACGAACGCGGAGAAAAGCGTGATCCTGCACCCCGAAAATCTACGCCTGTGGGCGGAGGCATACATCGCCTTTGCCGACTCACGCACCCCGCATATTTCGCCCGCTTTTGCAGATTTGACGAATTTCCCGCCCATGTTAATTCAGGTCGGTAGCGATGAAGTCTTTCTCGACGATGCCCGCATGGTAGCCGAGAACGCCAAATCCGCAGGTGTGGACGTGACGCTCTCGGTCTACGAGAAGATGTGGCATGTCTGGCAGGCGGTTGGAATCTTGCCTGAAGCGAAGAGAGCATTTGCCGAAATTGGCGAATTCGTGGAAAAATTGAACACGGATCACGCTGATTAGACGGATTTACGCAGATTTTTTAAAATGCCCCCACCTAGCCTCCCCTGTAAACGGGTGAGGGACAGGTCTCGCAACCGAGACGTGTTCTCCCCCCGCACGCGGGGGGAGTTAGAGGGGGGGCTAAAAAGGAGAGAAAAAATGAAAAGAAAACTCATCATCCTATCCACCCTCCTGCTGGGAATACTCGCCTGCGGCGTTACAACGCCCACGCCTTCTCCTGAGCCAGCCGCTGAACCCGCCCAAGTGGACGTCGCGCCTGAAGTAGAAGAAGTAGCCCCGGAACCGACCGCGACCTTTACGCCTGAGCCTGAACCGCAAGAAGAGATCATTGAAGAAAAGCCAAGTTGTATCGAACTACTCACCCCCCCTCGACAAAGCCGACCTCCCCGCCGAAGGGAAAGTAGTCTTTTCATGGACAGCCCACGATAGTGCCGAAAGTTATTTGCTCAACTTCATTTTCCCTGACGGATTAACACTCGAATTTACCTCCGACGAAACCACAAAGAACCGCTACATGGACGGCTTCAGCATGCACCCCGCCTACAGCCAAAGCGGCGAACACCAATGGAACGTGACCGCCCTGAATGCCGCTGGCGAAGAGCTTTGCCAGAGCGATTTCTTCACCTTTACGAAAGGTGTTTCTGACGGGGTGGGTGAAGAGAGTAGCAACAACAATAAAGACGATGATTCAGGTTGCCAAGACTTAAGTTGCGGTAGCGGTGGTACTGGCACCGAATAAATCACCAAGAAAATGTCATGAATAACGGAAACAAGCCGCCCCCTCTGCCCTATCGGGCATCTCCCCCAAATTCCAAAAGCGTGGAATTTAGGGGAGACCAGACGAATCGCCAATCACAAATCCCGTAAATCAACTTGATAACGATGTAAGGGCGGGGTCACCCCGCCCCTACCCCTAAAAAGGAGAAAAAATGCCCACTTCCCCCCAATCGCCCCACCTGCCCTTCGGCGATAACGTTCACTCGCCATGGTATGGCAAAGACGTTCTAACCGTCAAAAATCTCGACCGCAAAGACCTCGAATATATCTTCGGCGTCGCCCACGAAATGCACGGGATGGTCGACCGCGTCGGCTCCTTTGACCTGCTCAAAGGAAAAATTTTGGCAAATTTATTTTATGAGCCATCCACGCGTACGTCTTCATCCTTCCATGCCGCGATGGAAAGACTCGGCGGCAGCGTTATCCCGATCAATAACGTCAAATTTTCATCCGTCTCGAAGGGCGAAAGCCTTGCAGATACTATCCGCACGCTCGAATGCTACACCGATGTGATCGTCCTGCGCCATCCAGAAGTCGGTTCGGCTGCCATTGCCGCTGACGCCGCCGAAAAACCCGTCCTGAACGCCGGCGACGGTGTGGGCGAACATCCCACGCAGGCATTGCTTGATCTTTTTACTATTTTTTCAGAACTCGACATCGGCGAAATTGACGGCAAAACCGTCACGATGCTCGGCGATCTGAAATACGGGCGCACCGTCCACTCGCTGGCACGCCTGCTGACTCTTTACGATGTCAAAATCAACTACGTCTCGCCCGATATTTTGAAGATGCCCGAAGAAGTCAAAGAGGAAGTTGCCACCAAAGGCATCCCGCAAGCCGAATACGGCAGTCTCGAAGAAGCCTTGCCCGAAACCGACGTGCTCTACGTCACCCGCGTCCAAAAAGAACGTTTCGAGAACCCCGCCGATTACGAAAAAGTGGCTGGCTCCTTCATCGTCAACCCTGAGATCATGAAAGCCGCCAAAGACGAAATGATCGTCATGCACCCCCTGCCCCGCGTCGGTGAGATCAGCACCGATTTCGATAAAGACCCGCGCGCCGCCTACTTCCGCCAGATGGAATATGGGCTTTATGTAAGAATGGCGTTGCTGGCGATGGTATTGGGTAAGGCTTAATAAAATGTCATTGCGAGCGAAGCGAAGCAATCTCCCTCATTGTGTGGGAGACTGCCACGTCGACCTTTCGGTCTCCTCGCAGTGACGTATCATTCTTTCTGGTAAAAGGAAATCATGGAAACCTTCTTCTCATTTTTAGAAAGACGTGTGGATGATTGCTCATCCCTACTCTGTATCGGGCTTGATCCACATCTTGCTGATCTCCAACATCCCACTCCCGAAGCCGCCCTTGATTTTTGCTTGGGAATCGTTAAAGAAACATCTGCCTACGCCGCAGCTTTCAAACCCAACGCCGCCTTCTTCGAATATTTCGGTGCCGAAGGGTGGATAGCCCTCCAAAAGCTGATCGCCGCAATAAAAGAAGAATCAAAAAAACTCGGCTCCATGATCCCCATCATCCTCGACGCCAAACGCGGCGATATTGCCTCCACAGCCGAAGCCTACGCCAAATCTGCCTTCGACCATCTCGGCGCGGATTGCATCACCCTTAATCCCTATCTCGGCAAAGACTCCATTGATCCCTTCTTGGGCTATCCAGAAAAAGGTGCGTTTTTGTTGTGCAAGACGAGTAATCCCGGCGCGGGTGATTTGCAGGATTTGTCTGTCCTAGGGGCGACCGGCCGGTCGCCCTTACATCTCTACGAATACGTCGCCCAACTCGCCCAATCCTGGAATACCGGCAATAATATCGGGCTCGTCGTTGGCGCAACGCAACCCGAAGCGTTAGCCAAAGTCCGCGCTGCCGCACCCGATCTGTGGTTCCTCGCCCCCGGCGTTGGCGCCCAAGGCGGAGATTTAGCCACTGCGCTCAAAGCCGGTCTCCGCAAAGATGGAAAAGGGATGCTCATCAACGTCTCGCGCTCCGTTGCGCGGGCTGAAAGCCCCAAACGTGCGGCGGCGGAGTTACGCGATGAGATCATTGCTGTAAAATACGATTTAGATTACTAACCACGAAGAGAGATGACAGTCACCTTTAAGGTGACTGTCATCTGCAAATATAAGTCAGGATTCCGATGCCAAAACTGCTCATCATCACGCAAAAAAACGATGAATACGAAAGCCTGATCCGCGCAGCAAACCTGCCCGATCTTGAGATACTTTCTATTCAAGACGACAAAAGAACCTCCGAATGCGATATCGTATTAGGCGAGCCAGCCCGCATACGGGAGCATCTCCCTGCACTGAAAAATCTTCGTTGGGTACAATCCATTTGGGCAGGAGTTGAGCCTTTGCTCGCTCCAAATCTGCGCCGAGACTACACCCTGACCAATGCGCGTGGCGTCTTCGGCGAGTTGATGACCGAATATATTTTTGGGTATCTGCTAGCTCATGAAAGACGCATTTTTAAGCTTCGTCAGGCACAAGTTGAAAAATACTGGGATGGGCAAAATAACGGCACGCTACGCGGAAAAACCATCGGCTTGCTGGGCGTCGGCTCCATCGGCGCGGAGGTTGCCAGAACAGCGAAGCACTTCAAGATGAACGTGCGCGGATATACCCACTCCAGCGAAACCAGCTCCGATGTGGATATGTACTATCACGATAATTTGCTTGAATTTGTAGATGGCTTGGATTATCTCGTCAACATCCTGCCGAATACTCCGTCCACGCGCAAACTTTTAGATGCTTCCGTTTTTCAAAAATTGCGAAAACACGTATTATTTATCAACGTCGGACGCGGCAGTGCTGTAGATGAGGACGCATTAGAAAAAGCACTAAGAGAAGAAAAAATCGCGGGGGCAATACTGGATGTCTTTTCCGAAGAACCCCTGCCCAAAGAACATCCCTTTTGGACAACGCCGAATCTTCTGATGACCTTCCACACTGCAGCACTAAGTCTGCCTGTATATATTGTTGATCTTTTTGTTGAGAACTATCACCGCTATCTCAAAGGGGATGCGCTCAACTATCAAGTTGATTTTGAGCGAGGGTATTAGATAATCCTGTCATTGCGAACGAAGTGAAGCAATCTCCCCCGTCGTGAGGGCGATCGCCACGTTGGGCTAAAGCCCTCCTCGCGATGACAAAAGAAAAGGAATAATTATGAAAAACAAAAAACTTGCCGACGGGCTTCTCTCCGCTGGATGCGTCAAATTTGGAGATTTCACCCTAAAATCCGGGGCAAAGTCTCCCATCTATATTGATCTGCGCCGCTTGGTCGCTTTCCCTGATTTGCTAAAAGAAGCCGCAGCAACTTATGCAGAAATTATGCAAAACCTTGAATTCGATCAACTGGCCGCCCTGCCTTACGCGGCGATGCCCATCGGCACGGCGATTTCGTTGCACGGCGGTTGGGGGATGATCTATCCGCGCAAGGAAGTTAAGGGGTACGGAACCAAAGTCGAGGTCGAGGGCGTTTACGATGCCGGGCAACGGATCGTTGTTATCGACGACCTGATCTCCTCTGGCGGAAGCAAGCTGGAGGGCATCCAAAAACTAAAAGCTGTCGATTTGGACGTGGAAGATATTGTCGTGCTGATCGACCGTCAACCTGAAGGCGTAGATTTTATGGGCGAACATGGCTACAAACTACACAGCGTTTTCACGCTGCCACAACTGCTCGAGTATTGGGAAGAAAGCGGCGCAGTGGATGCAAAAATGATCGCCAAGACGCGCGCGTTTTTGGAATAGATTCAGGTGCAACGCACTTTGGAAGTGCGTTGCACCTTTGTATTTAAGGAGAACACTTTGACTACCCCAGAATGGCTAAAGATCGCCCGTGAACTGCATTCAATGTCGCAAGTTGGGTTGGAGCACGCCGCGAACGGCTACGACACCGAGCGCTACACACGCCTGCGCGAACTCGCGGCAGAGATCGTGAGCAAGCAAAGCACACTTTCTGAAGAAGAAGTACAAAAGAGTTTTGCAATGCAGCCCGGCTATATCACGCCCAAAGTGGATGTGCGCGCCGCTATTATCCACGACGGGAAAATTCTGCTCGTGAAAGAAGAGAGTGATGGGCGCTGGAGTTTGCCCGGCGGCTGGGCGGATGTGGGCGATACGCCCTCGCAGGCGATTATCCGCGAGGTGAGGGAAGAGAGCGGATTCGACGTCCGTGTGAGGAACGTGGTCGGTGTTTACGATGCCAACCGCGTCCCCAACGAAGAGTGGATGCCCTTCTATCACGCCTATAAGTTGCTCTTTCTCTGTGAGATTCTCGGCGGCGAAGCACGCAGTAGCCATGAGACCCCCGATGTAGGTTTCTTCGCGCTGGATCAGTTACCACCCCTTTCTCTCTTTAGAACGAATCGGGGTATTATAGAAGATGCCTTTGAACAGGCAAAAAACGCATCAAAGGGGACGGTGTTTGAATAAAAGATTTCAGTTCCTGAGCGGACGCAAAGCGGTAGTCGAAGGACGGGCTCTAAAAATACGCTCGGCTACACTCAGAGAACGGTATTACTAAAAAAGGAGTTTTCTTATGTTTAAAAAATACTGGTGGCTCATTCTCATCATTGTTCCGGTGATTGTTTTTGGCTTACCTATTCTCCAGCAAGGTGGTGTTGCCCCACTTGTCTGCACACAGCCCCTGATACCTGAAGATGGCGCTAAAACCCCTTATGGCGCGGACCTCTTGATGACCTTTTCCTTTACGCCCATGGAAGGTGTTGAACTCTATCATCTGAATGTCTTGACCCCTTCCGGGAATTTGGTCACTTTTGAGCTCGAAGATACGCAAGCCCAGCGTGTTATTTCAAGCTTTACAGAGCCTGGCGACATTATCTGGAATGTGGAAGCGCTAAACGACAAAGGTGAAATCGTTTGTACGAGCGATAGTTTCTCCTTCACTGTCATAGAAAAAGAAGCACTTGTGCCAGAAATAATAGTGGAAGAAACTGAAGAGACTCTGATCATCACGCCGACACCTGGAATATTCGGTTGTGCACAACCACTCACCCCCGAAAACGGCGCAGAACTCCCCAAGATCGGCAAGGAGATCTTCTCGTGGGCAGCCGTAGAAGATGCCACAAGGTATTTGTTAACCATCACAGTGCCTTCAGGAAACACCATCACTTTTGAAGGCAACAGAACCGAAATAGGTCGATATATGGAGGCCTTCGAGCAAGGTGGCGAATATCAATGGGCAGTAACGGCCCTGAACGCCGCAAGCGGAGAAATTTGCGAGAGCACTGTATTTACCTTTAGCAAGTTGGCATCGCCGCCTGAAAGCGCACCACCACCAAAAAATAGTGGCGGCGGTGGTGGTGACGGCGGAGATGACGATGATGACGATTAAATATGAAGACAAAATGTCTCTCTATTTTCGATAGATAATCAAACTTTTAAAGCGTCCCTCCCCCGCGAGCGGGGGAGGCTAGGTAGGGGCCTTTGTCAGTTTCGCCCCCCTCTAACTCCCCCCGTAAACGGGGGGAGAACTTACACAAAAAAGGGAGAGTTTTGATGCTCAAAAAATACTGGTGGCTTATTCTCATCATTATTCTCGCGATCATCTTGGGCTTATCTTTTTGCCAACAAGATGACCCCGCTCCGCTCATCTGTACGCAACCACTCATGCCAGAAGATGGTGCAGAAATCTCTTATGGCGCTGACTTGATGACCTTTGCATTTACCGAAATGGAAGGCATCGCGTTATATCACTTGAACATCCAGACTCCTTCGGGACACCTGATCACTTTTGAACTCGACGATACGCAAGTTGAGCGTATTATTTCAACCTTCACAGAGCCCGGTGAAAACACTTGGTACGTAGAAGCCCTGAACGATGACAGAGAAATAATTTGTACAAGTGATAGTTTCACATTCTTTACAGTACAAGAGCCTAAACCTGTGCCCGAAATAGAAGAAGAACCTGAACCTGTACCAACTTTTACACCTACACCTGAGCCGTTGATTTGTGTTCAGCCACTCACCCCCGAAGATGGCGCGGAATTGCCCAATATCGGCAAAGTGATCTTCTCGTGGACAGAAATGGACGATGCCACAGAATATATTTTAGAAATAACGATGCCTTCAGGAAATATCGTTTCTTTTGAAAGCGACAAAGCTGAAATAGCCCGATATATGGAAGCTTTCGAGCAAGGCGGCGAATATCAGTGGAGCATAACTTCTATGAACACTGATGGCGAAGAAATTTGCGAGAGCGTAGTGCTTGCCTTCACCAAACCGCTGTTGCCTGCAAATGCGCCGCAGAGTGAAGGACAACCGCCTGAAGAACCGCCTCCGGGGGGGGTGGATTAAAAAATGAAAACAAAACTCATCACTTTCTTTGAAAAATGGGCCAATTGGAAAAGGCATTGATCGTTTAGGCTAAAGCCCGTACTCAGCACATGGAAGCCCTGCGGGCTGCGCGTTTTAGCCCCGTAGGGGCTTCCACGAACTAAGGCAGGACTTCAGTCCGCGCCGTTAAAAGGAAATATCATGCTCAAAAAATATTGGTGGCTTATTCTCATCATTATTCTCGCGATCATCTTGGGCTTATCTTTTTGCCAGCAAGATGACCCTGCTCCGCTCGTCTGCACAGAACCGCTACTCCCAGAAGATGGTGCAGAGATCCCTTATGGCGCTGACTTGATGACCTTTGCATTTACCGAAATAGAAGGCATCGCGTTATATCATTTGAACATCCAGACTCCTTCGGGACACCTGATCACTTTTGAACTCGACGATACGCAAGTTGAGCGTATTATTTCAACCTTCACAGAGCCCGGTGAAAACACTTGGTACGTAGAAGCCCTGAACGATGACAGAGAAATAATTTGTACAAGTGATAGTTTCACATTCTTTACAGTACAAGAGCCTAAACCTGTGCCCGAAATAGAAGAAGAACCTGAACCTGTACCAACTTTTACACCTACACCTGAGCCGTTGATTTGTGTTCAGCCACTCACCCCCGAAGATGGCGCGGAATTGCCCAATATCGGCAAAGTGATCTTCTCGTGGACAGAAATGGACGATGCCACAGAATATATTTTAGAAATAACGATGCCTTCAGGAAATATCGTTTCTTTTGAAAGCGACAAAGCTGAAATAGCCCGATATATGGAAGCTTTCGAGCAAGGCGGCGAATATCAGTGGAGCATAACTTCTATGAACACTGATGGCGAAGAAATTTGCGAGAGCGTAGTGCTTGCCTTCACCAAACCGCTGTTGCCTGCAAATGCGCCGCAGAGTGAAGGACAACCGCCTGAAGAACCGCCTCCGGGGGGGGTGGAATAAAAAATGAAAACAAAACTCATCACTTTCTTTGAAAAATGGGCAAACTGGAAAAGCATTGATCGTTTGGGCTAAAGCCCGTACTCAGCACATGGAAGCCCTGCGGGCTGCGTGTTTTAGCCCCATAGGGGCTTCCACAAACTAAGGCAGGACTTCAGTCCGCACCGTTAAAAGGAAATATCATGCTCAAAAAATACTGGTGGCTTATTCTCATCATTATTCTGGCGATCATCTTTAGCTTATCTTTTTGCCAGCAAGATGACCCCGCTCCGCTCGTCTGCACAGAACCGCTCATGCCAGAAGATGGGGCAGAAATCGCTTATGGCGCTGACTTGATGACCTTTGCATTTACCGAAATGGAAGGCATCGCGTTATATCGCTTGAATATCCAGACTCCTTCGGGGCATTTGATCACTTTTGAACTCGACGATACGCCAGTTGAGCGTATTATTTCAACCTTCACAGAGCCCGGCGAAAACACCTGGTATGTGGAAGCCCTGAACGATGATAGAGAAATTATTTGCACGAGTGATAGCTTCACCTTCTTTACAGTACAAGAGCCTGAACCTGTGCCCGAAATAGAAGAAGAGCCTGAGCCAACACCAACTTTTACCCCTACACCAGAGCCGTTAATTTGCGCTCAACCACTCACCCCAGAAGATGGCGCAGAATTACCCTATGAAGGCAAAGTGATCTTCTCGTGGTCAGAAATGGAAGGTTCTACAGAATATATTCTAGAAATAAGGCTGCCCTCAGGAAATATCGTCTCTTTTGAAAGCGACACAACTGAAATTGCACGCTATACGGAAGCCTTTGAGCAAGGCGGTGAATATCAGTGGATCGTAACTGCCCTAAACGCCACAGGCGAAGAATTTTGCGAGAGCACAATATTTACCTTCACTAAACCGCAGTTGCCTGAAAATAAATCACAAGGGGATGGCGGCAGTGACGCATGCATTGGTTTTGATTGTAGTATCGTAATCGAAGATTAGAATTGAAAAAGCAATACAAGGATAAAAATGAAAACAAAACTTCTCACCCTCTTTGAAAAATGGGCGAATTGGAAAAATATCCTCGCCCTTTTTGCCTTGCAAATGCTCTTCAATCTGGTCATTATGCCGAGCGCGTCCTCCAGCGATACGCACGACATTCCAATTCTTGACCTTCAATTCTTTTACACGCCCCAGCGCGCGTATGAGATCATCAGTGCATACACGCCCGAATTGCGACAGGCTGCGGCAATGACACGTTTGACTCTGGATATCATCTATCCCATTGTCTATGGGTTGATGCTGACGCTGCTACTCGTCGTCACCTTTCGGCGGGCATTTCCCAATTTCCGTTTTGCGGATGCAGCCGTTTTCCTCCCCTGGAGCGGGGTGCTTTTCGATTATCTCGAAAATTTTGGTCTGGCGACGATGTATCTCAGCTATCCGACCGAGTTTTACACGCTCGCGTGGATAACGAGCGTTTTCACCGCGCTTAAATGGACATTGATCGGTTTGGGTTTCGTTCTGGCGTTGATTGGTGGGGTAAAATTGGCGTTCGTGAAAGAAAAGGGTGCGTCGCACCCTCATTAAGCAGAATTTGCCATCGCCAAGCAAAAATCACATCAACAGGCACTATCTTATCGAAGCTGGTGCGGCGCACGGAAGCCTATCTGAAAACCATCGCTCCAAAGGAGCACCAAATGAAAAAATCCGAATTTGACCGCATCGTGCAAAAAAGCTTCGTTACGCTCGAAAGCAAATATAAGTTCAAAAAGACCGATACCGCCTTCCACACCGGCGGCGTGATCGTCACCTTTCAAAACCCAACCACCGAAGTCTGCCTGAACTACGAGATCAGCGCTCTGCCGTGGATCACCATCGCCGACATCAACAATCCCGAAGAAGAGCGCGTCTCTCTCGATTGGCTGCTGGTCGAACTCGGCGAACGCGACGACCCGACCACAGATGAAGCCTTCTTCCCTCCCAAAATGGAAGAGGAAGAACTCGAAGCAGAGATCCATAAAAAGAGTGAGCAACTGCTCCGCTTTGGCACAGACCTGCTCAAGGGCGATTTCACGCTCATGCCCAAACTCAAAGAACGCTCCGAGACCTACCTCGCAGAATGCAAAAAAATTGCAGACCGCTATAAAGCGAAGTAAGACAACTTTAGACATCAGCAACACCTTCCAACCCTAAACCTTCACCCTAAAAACCTTCATGTATAAAATAATTCGCCCACTTCTCTTTAGTATTGACCCCGAACGCGTGCATACGCTCAGCCTCGATGCGCTCAACAACACGCGCTATATTTTTGGCGCACACTGGCTGCTTAAGCAAATTTTCAAAGCCCCGCCCAAACCTGTCGAAGCCTTCGGGCTGACCTTTCCCAATCCGATTGGGCTGGCAGCGGGCTACGATAAACACGCCCTCGCCGTGCGCGGACTTTCCACCTTCGGTTTTGGGCATATCGAAGTCGGCACAGTCACGCCGCTCCCACAGGCGGGCAACCCGCAGCCGCGCGTTTTCCGTCTGCCCGAAGATGGCGCAATCATCAACCGCATGGGATTCCCTTCGCAGGGTTCCGCGAAGATCGTCAAGTCACTCAATAAACTCGGGCGCTGCAACTATGCCAAGGCAGGTCCCACGCGCATCATTAACCTGAGAGGCTTTTTTGCCGAAGGCAAATATAAACGCAGTCAAAACCCCATGATCCTGGGCGTGAATATCGGCAAGAATAAAACCACCCCCAACGAAGAAGCCGTGCTCGATTATCTCTCCCTGCTCGAGCTTTTCGCCCCCTGCGCCGATTACATCACCATCAATATCAGTTCCCCCAACACAGTCGGATTGCGTGATCTGCAAGGACGCGAAGCCCTCGAGATGCTCTTGACCCAACTCGACAAACAACGCAAATTTGAGCAGAAAAAACTGCGCAAAAAACTGCCGCTGCTCGTTAAACTTTCTCCAGATCTTTCGGATGCGGAACTCGATGACGCCCTCGACGTGATACTTGCTACCGGTATGGATGGCGTTATCGCCACGAATACCACCCTCGCGCGCGGTGGGGTGAAATCCGCTCATCGGGCAGAAACAGGTGGTTTAAGCGGAAGCCCGCTCACCTCCGCGAGCGACGCGGTTCTACGTCAAATTGTCAAAAAAGTGGATGGGCAGATTCCCATCGTCAGCTCTGGTGGCGTCATGACCCCCGAGGACGCAAAACGCCGCCTCGACATTGGGGCGACGTTGGTACAGGTCTACACGGGGCTGATCTATAACGGGCCCGGGTTCGTGAAGCAAATCGTCAAATCGCTGTAGGGGCGACGTCCTGTCGCCCTGGGCGGGAAGACCCCGCCCCTACGCTTTAAATTCCTCCGGCAAAGCCTCTTTATGCTCGGCGATCACGAGCGTAAAACGTTTCCGCGTAAATTCATGCAAAAACGCGCCGGCCGTTTGCCCCGCTTCAGAAGCAAGCGCAGCATTCAATGCCGCACGCGAATCGAAAAATAATTCGTGAAGTTTAGTATAGCGATGCCCCTGGCTGCCGTGAACAAAATCGACCACGTCGCTGACCGTCTCGCGGCGCAGACCGGGCATCTTTTCTGCCAAGCCCATAAATTTTTGCCAATTCGCTTGAAACGCAGCTGTCTGGCTTAGTGGGGGGGGATAGAAAAAGATCGTTATTTTATACATCATTGCTCCTAAAAACTCACCACAAAGACACAGAGAGCACAGAGTCTTCTTGTTGATCACAAAGAAGAACTTTGGTCTTCGTGGCAAAAACTCAACTTACTGCGACCACAACCCGCCCGTAGATTCCAGCCAGTCTGCCACGCGGTCGGCTGCGCTATTTACATCGCTGTCAGAAATATCCAGCTCCAGCGTCGGCAAAATAGATTCAGAAACCAGTTCGCGCATTCTTTCCTGCTCGTCGATGAAAACTTGCAGATCATCATATTGCGAGGGATTGCCAGAAACCTTCAAGCGCTCTTCGCGCGCCGCCGCAA
>Ga0209042_1002084_pt1 | contig 13794 bp, 9 predicted proteins | sample SaaInlV_200m_DNA_6_FD_184649 | JGI IMG/M metagenome (GOLD analysis project Ga0209042, IMG submission 184649) | Marine microbial communities from expanding oxygen minimum zones in the Saanich Inlet - SI037_S2LV_200m_DNA (SPAdes) (version 2) | ecosystem: Environmental > Aquatic > Marine >...
GTTCCCGAGCTATCGATATCAATAGCGCCGGAAATCACGCCACCATTATCTGCTGCTTTTGTTGTTATAGACTTTGTTATTGCTATGTTAACGTCTGCCGTTGCATCGAGATCGACAAGGGCTCCTAGTGTCGTTATGCTTTCATTGATATCGATTGTTGCTCCGGTAACGGTAAGCGTGCTTATCGGTGTTACGCCACCAACGACACCGTTGAAGACCGCATTTCCTGAGCCTGCCGTAACTGTCAAGGTCTGGGTATTATTTACCGTGCTTGCGAATGTAACATTGTTAGCGCCTGCGCCGGAGGTGACCGTTGTTACTCCTGCCAATGTCGTCACTCCAAGAGCTATAGCGGTATTTGTTGTCGTTAGCGTTCCTGTAAGGCTCGTCGAGGATGGGTTTGATGCGTTACCTGTAGTGGCAAACCCTCCAGCGAACGTTATGCTAGCGCCAATAGTCACAGTTCCTGTGTTGAGGAAGTTACAGCCGTTTGTTATCGTTCCTCCGCCATTGAGCGCTACAGAATAATCAGCATCGCCACCGAACGTTGTCAATCCTGTTATCGTAGCATCACCGGCGACCGTCACAGTACCTGTCGTGCTTGCAGCATCTTCGTGCAGCTCTAACGTATATGCCCCTGCAAGAGACGCTATATTTATCGCGGCAGTGCCGCTTTTTAGTGTGGCGTTTGCCGTCATCGTCGTTGCGCCGAGGTCTATCTGATCGTTAGACGTTGCTACTATACCAGCTATATTCGTTACTGAGCCTGATGTTGTATCGAGGACACCATTAAATGTCCAACCGCCGGCGAGGGAAATGGCTCCGGCATTTGCAAACGTACAAGGGTTCGTTATCTCTCCACCACCATTGAGTGCCACAGCATAAACGGCATCGCCACCGAACGTTATCAGGCCTTTTATGGTAGCAGCGCCGGCTACTGTAACAGTACCTGTCGTGTCTGCAGCGTCTTCGTGTAAGCTAAGAACATAATCTCCAGTAATAGACGCTATATTTATTGCGGCAGTACCGCTTTTTATCGTAGAATCTGCCGTCATCGTCGTAGGGCCGAGGTCTATCTGCGTATTAGTCGTCGATATTGCACCTCCGATATTCGTACCTGAGCATGCTGCTGTACTGAAGCTTGCGGAGAACAATAAAGGAACTCCACCGCTAAACGTCACAGCCCCTGTATTTAGGAATTCACAATAATTCGTTATCGCGCCACCGCCACTGAACACCAAATTATAGTCTTGGTCTAGCGTAGTAAATGTCGGTGCTGTCAAAGCTCCGGCGAACGTTACCGTTCCTACTGTGTCGGTTAATACTACCGATGTGCTTGTTGTCACAGCACCAGAGAACAAGGCGCTAGCTGCCTGCGTTATTGTTAATATGCTTATATTATCAGTGGTGCCTACAGCACCTGTAAGTTCTATAGCGCCTCCTGTGCCGGCATCCATTGTTAGGGCATTAGTCTCAGAACCGAAGCTGTTCGTGGTTCCGGATATGCTTATATTAGCGCCTCCTGTCTGAGTATCATTTGTCGTAATCAACGAAATGTTTCCACCCTTTAAAATAACAGAGTCAGTAAACACAATAGGGTCACCTTCTGTAGTAATATTAGCTTCAAGCGTCGTAGTATGACCACAGCCATGTAAATTTATCGGAACATTTTCTGTGCATGTAATATTCCCAAGGACTCTAATTGTTCCTGCTACAGGCGTTTGGATTGTTATGGGGTCATTGAAGGTTACCTTATTTATCGCTATAATATGTTCGCCATCTTCCCTTCCTATTGTTATACTTCTTGCTCCTTCCTTAATTGCGGCAATCTCAATTTCGCTTAAGTTATAGTCCCCATTAGGATTATCAGAGCCTATGCCGATACTTTGAGTGGCAGTGCTTGGCTGAAGGATCACATCGCCCGTAGTGATGATTGTATCGTTACCGGCGGTAATACTTATAGTCTCCGTAGTTATTGAGATATCTCCTGCGCCGGTGTTAAGTTCCGCGCTTATTATTCCATGGCCTGCATGGTCGATGGTGAGGGTTCCACCTTCCGTAGTTATTATTCCGTTTGTATTGTCGAAGTTGGCTCCTGCAGAGCTAAAATTTCCACCATTTGTCGTTATAGCAGAATTTATGTGAACATCACCTTCGGCGGTGAAGGCAACGTTTACTGGCCCTTCCGTCGATGTTATTGTTCCGTTGTGTATCATCGTTCCGCTTGCGGCGACAAGGCTCGTCATGCCTTCTTCTTCGAAGATGTCTTCACAATTTACCACTTGCCGTATTATTTCTGAGACGTTTTCTGTAGGGATGAGAACGGTGCCCGGCACAGAATTTTCTGGTGGCGTCGTGATTTCGAAGTTTATAAGGTTTCTGCCGTCGAAGCTTACCGTGAAATGTTCCGCGGCGCCGACATGTACCGTGCCGAGGTTTGCCACTATAAGTCCTTCGTCAGAGACTAGCGGTGCTACTATTACGGCATATCCGTTGTCTGCTATTACTATCTCGCCTTTGTTGATGATAGAGGCCAGTTCTTTATATTGATCTTGGGAGAACTCGTAGTTTCCTTCGAGGAAATCAGCATCGGAGATATTTAGTGTCGTCGCGAGGAGTCCTGCGGTATTGACGTGTGAGTCTGGCCCGAAAAGGATGCCGTTTGGGTTTATGATAAATATCTGCCCATTAGCGACGAGGCTTCCCATTATCTCTGACGGGTTAGCTCCTGTTATCTTATTAAGAGCGATGGAATCGGCTCCCGGCTGCATATACTGGACGAGTTCGTTATCGGCGATGGAATATTCGTCCCAGTTTATAATAGCCTTATCGGTATGCTGGTCGACGACCATAGAATTTCCGACCTGAGAAATGTCTGCCAGCCCGTTTTCCACAGAAGGCTCAACGGGTATTGACATAACATGTGTAGGCGATAACATCCCACATATTGTAATTGTTGCGACAAGCGCTAATAATTTTTTTGCTAAAGTTTCCATCTTACGACCTCTTTTTTACAAAGCTTTTTTGTTTTCAATCCTTACATATAAAGTATTTTTGAGGACGCTGTCAACTTTTTATTATATATATAATAGGGGGGGCTTCATAAACTATTGATTGTAGACGTGCAATGCCAGCAGGTTTTCAGTTGTGATAAAAGCATAGTACACGATATCATTTTACTATCGCTTTTGTATGGCATTAGCTCAAATGGCATTGTTGAGGTCAGCGGTTCGATTCCGCTACGCTCCATATCTTAATTAAAACCCAGAAAGACAAAACCGTGTTACCAATAACAACTGCTGCTAGCTTAGAAGATTTCGCTCTTGCTGATCTTGGTAGCATAGAACAACTGTCTTATTCTCAAGCAATGGAAAAAGCCGCTTCTGTTGCAAAAGAGCACAAGATCACAACACCAAGAGTGCTAGTGGGGTTTAAACTCAATAAATATGACGCGTTCTATTATGGCCATTCTGGAGGGGTAACCCAAACTAGTGAAAAGGACTGGAAAGCCGCACAAAGCGAAGCTTCAGGCAAATGCGAATTTTGTAACGTTTTCGTCGTTGATGGGCTTAAATACAAAGCCGGAATCCAACCCAGTGATTGAAGCCTGTCCAAATTAAAACCGCTTTTTGTCATCTTATTTTTTCGTCAGGTGGTATGTTTTGCGGTAGAAGTCTTCTATCGTAGAAGAAAAATTTTCACCGGCATCGACGACCTGTGAGCATTCGGGGATGCTTCTCATGAAGCGCTTGCCGTAAGGCTTTGTTATTATCCGCGGATCGAGACATGCTATGCATCCCCTATCAGTTTTGTTGCGGATAAGCCTTCCGAAGCCTTGCTTGAATTTAACAATGGCGCTGGGGACGGCATAGTCGAAGAAAGAATTGCCGCCATTTTTGTCTATAAGCTCTGTCCGCGCCTCTGTTATAGGCTCGTCGGGGACCCTAAAAGGAAGTTTTACGATGATGACGCATCGCAGCGCTTCTCCTACGACATCGACGCCTTCCCAGAAAGAGTCCGTCCCCATCAGAACAGAATAGTTTGTATCTCTGAAGCGTTCTAACAGGGTCTTTCTGTCGTCTTCGCCCTGGCACATGACGGGAAACCCCGCCTTTTCGAGGTCTTCTTTAAGGTGGTTGTGGCATTGTTTCATCATGGCATAAGAGGTGAAGAGCACGAAGGCATTGCCTCTGCTTAAGTGTATTATCTCTTTTGCTTTCTTTGCCGCGGCGGCGATGAAGTTTTTATCGCTGGGGATAGGCATATCTTTTGGTACGGCCATCAGAACCTGCTTTTTGTGGTCGAATGGTGAGCCATATATAGCTTCTGTAACGGGCTTTGTTCCGACCTTCTCTTCTATGATGCCGAGACGTTCGCGAATAAATCCGAAGCTGTTGTTTGCCGCTAGCGTCGCGCTGCACAATACTACGGAGGAAAGTTTTGTGAAGAACGTCTTAGCCAGGATTTCTGAGATATCAAGGTCTGCGTCGACAATGGCGACGTTGCCGCCATAACGTCCTTTTTTGTGTACTTCCATCCACCGTACTGTCGTCTCTTTAAGGCCTTCGAAGAAGAACGTATGCATTACGACGCCGACACTTTCCAAGCGCGCCTTAACGGCTCGTATGTCGAGGCGTACGCTATCGGTATCGGCAGTGAGGCCTTTGTCGTCGAGGCCTATTATGCTAGCGTCTAAAGCTTCGAGGCTCTGTGTAAAAGAGCGTATCTCTTCGAGAAGCTGTTCTACGGCAGGGAGAAGTTCTTCTTTCCAGAAAGCATGGTTTTGATGGCTTTTGCGGAGGCGTAGTCTCTGTCCTTTTTCGACATCTTCGTCTTGGGCTTTGAAGAAGCCGCTGAAATCTTCGACCAGAGCAAAAACCTCGTCGACAGCGGTAAGGAGGCGTCCTTTTTCTGCGGGGAGCTCGTGTTCGAGCTTGTTGGCGACAGCAACGATTTCTATGTTGTCACGTTTTTTGTAGCGCTGTAATATTTTACGTTTTAGCAATGCTATCTTTCCGCCGGTTTTGAAGGTATTGTTTTTTGGGAGAAGCTTACCGACAAGGCGGTGTAAGACCATTTTGTCGGCGTTGGAGGCTAGGTGCTCGGTGGCGACGTCTTCTAGGGTATGTGCTTCGTCGATGATAAGGTGCTGATATCCTGGCAACACGGCAGATTTTGTGAAATCGGGATCGTCACCGCGGGCGGCGAGGTCGGAAAATAGAAGGTGATGATTTACGAGGAGTATCTGCGCATCATGAGCTTCGCGTCGCGCCTTAAAAAACGGGCACTCTTTATAGTGCGGGCATTGTATATTGCTGCACGCGTCATTCTCGGCGCAAACCTTCTCCCACGAGCGTCTCGAAGGCATGAACGGCATATCGGAACGATCGCCGGTAGAGTTTTTTGCTGCCCATGAGGCGATATCGTTGAGTTCTTTGGTGTCGCCATCAATAGAGATGATGGCATCGTCGAGCTTGCGAGGACATAGATAGTTGCTCATACCCTTGACAAGGACAGCTTTAAAGGAGTCGTCACCAAAAAGTTTTTTAACAAGGGGGATATCGTTATTAAGAAGCTGCTCTTGCAATGTTATCGTATGTGTGGCGATGACGGTACGCTTCCTCTTTTTCATTGCCCACAGTACTGCAGGGACAAGGTATGCCAAGCTTTTTCCTGTGCCGGTGCCGGCCTCTGCCAGGGCGATAGCGCTGTCGTTATATGCCTCAGCGACCTGCTGAGCCATCTTTTGTTGCTGCTTGCGCGTCTCGAATTTCGGAAACAAAGAATGAAGAGGACCTTTGGCTTTGAAAAAGCGCCGAACCTCGTCGATGGATAATTTTTTATCGTTTTTCATTTTTTAAATTTTTAAGTTCGTAGTTCAGAGTCCAGAATAGAATTTTTCACTACAGAGGCACGGAGAGCACAGAGAGGAAATAGGACAGGCTGTGGGAGTTTCCCCCAGACCACCTTTTTGCATTGGTCACTGATCACTGATCACTGAAAAAGTGCCTCCTATCGGAGGCGCTTTTTTAGTCTGCTTCAATCATCTCGAGGAAAATTTTAAGCTTCTTCGCGCGCGTAGGGTGTCGCATCTTCCTTAGTGCTTTGGCTTCTATCTGTCTGATACGTTCTCTTGTGACGTTGAATTCCAGGCCTACCTCTTCGAGGGTTTTTGGTTTGCCATCGAGGAGCCCGAATCGTTGTATTAGCACGGTACGTTCACGGTCGGTAAGTGTCTGCAGGACTTCGTCGATCTTATCTTTTAGGATGGTATACCCTGTCGCTTCTGCTGGAGATTCTGCGCCGGTATCTTCTAGGAAGTCGCCGAACTGGCTTTCTCCGCCGTCACCGACTTCTGCCTGTAGTGATATTGGATGCTGTGCTATCTTATATATCTCTCTGACTCTTTCTGCGGTGATTCCTAACTCATCGGCGAGCTCTTCTGGTGTAGGCTCACGTCCTGTCTCCATCATAAGTTTCTTGGCACCGCGCAATACCCTATTTATCGTTTCGATCATATGTACGGGGATGCGTATCGTCCGTGCCTGATCTGCGATAGCACGCGTCACTGCCTGCCGTATCCACCATGTTGCATACGTCGAGAACTTATATCCTCGTCGGTATTCGTATTTCTCTACGGCCTTCATCAGTCCCATATTACCTTCTTGTATGAGGTCGAGGAATGAGAGTCCGCGGTTGGTATATTTCTTTGCTATAGAGATAACGAGGCGTAGGTTCGACTCTACCATCTCACGTTTTGCTTCCTGGCTTTTATCCATCCATCGTTGCAGCATACGGACGTCTTTCTTGAATTCTTCGAGGGTGCGTCCTGATGCAAGCTCGTGTTTTTTAAGTTTACGCTTAGCGGCGTCAAGCTTGGCGGCGACGAATTTATTTTTATCTGCGCGCGGTGTAAGTTCTATGATGTTTTTTTCTAGGGCGCAGAAGCGTTCGTATCCGCGAAGTATCACCTCGCTGAAGTCTTCGATGATATTAGTTCTGCAGTAGAACCTACGGAGATATGCCTGTGTTATTATGCGACACTTTTCTATCTCTTCATTGACTTTTATGAGGTCTTTTTTCTTGATGGCAGCCTCGAAAGACTTCATAAGAAGCTCGTCGAGACGAGCATCTTCTTCGGCGAGGAGTCCGCACAGCGTCGGAAGCTTCGCAAGATATTTATTTTTGTCGGTAACCTCTTTCTCTGAGATGGCTTTATCGAAACGCTCTTTTCCGTTGATAAGATAGTGTGCTATTGATATTGCCTCTCTAGTGCAATATCTGAAACGCATTATTATGCGTTCTATCTGCATCTGTGCTTTCTCGATACGCTTCGATATCTCGACTTCTTCCTCTCTGGTAAGAAGCGGGACGGCGCCCATCTCTTTGAGATACATACGTACGGGATCGTCGGAAGGCCCTTCGACACGTTTCGGCAGCCCCTCAAGCTCTTTGACTTCTTTCTTTCTCTCAAGCTGGCGATCGACTTCCGACTGGTTAAGAATCTGAATGTCCATGCCGCTCAAGAATATCAGCATCTGGTCTATCTGTTCTGCAGAGTCGACGGTCATGGGGAGGATCTCGTTGATCTCCTCATATGTTATGAAGCCTTGTTCTTTAGCGACAGAAACCAGCTCTTCGATCTTTTGCTGCTGCTGATGACTGAATGTGTTGTTTAATTTTTTTTCGCTCATATCCCTCACAGAGATTTTTCTTTTCATTATAAAGGAAAGTTGATTAGATTGTATGAAAATATTATTTCGCAGAAAACCTTTCTTTTTATCAAGAAAGATACCTGTTATTACGATAAATAACAATACTTATATGCATTTCTATGCTCTCGACAGTATCGGACATGTTGTTTCCGCCGACCACGCCATCCGCGGAAAGGACTATAAATGCCTAGAATGTGGCGGGATCTTACGCGTCCGTGGCGGAATACATCGCCGCTACCACTACTATCATCTGTCGTCATCGCCATCATGTCTAAGGTCTTCGGGGAAAAGCGCCGCCCACCGAAACCTTCAACACCGCATACTTTCGCTTTTTTCAAAAAAATATTGCTCCCTTGAGCGTTCTTTCCCCGAGATAGGGCGTATCGCAGATGTCGTCGTCGAAAAGCATCGTCTTGTCTTCGAGGTGCAGTGCTCCCCTATCAGCGTCGAAGAGGTACAGCGCCGCAACAACGACTATTCCTCTATGGGATATACTGTAGTATGGCTTCTCAGCGATGCACTATACAACAGAAGAAGGGTCTCCGCAGCAGAGCTTTTCCTCCAGGACCATCCACATTATTTTTTCTGTGCATCACCACGAAATCATGGAATTATCTACGACAGCCACGCCGTCATTATCGAAAACCTGCGCCATACCATCGTGAAATCTGTCGCCATCGACATAACAAAGCCACTATTTCTCTCATCCGCCACGAAATTACACTGCTGCAACGAAGTCCCTACGGTGATACGTCGCCGCGCAAAGATGTGGCCGGTATGTTTCGGCGACGACCTCGTCGATATTTTTATCAACGGTGAAGAATCCCGTGCTTCCGTCGTCAGTGCAACCATCTGCGCCGCAGAAAAACGCCACCTTGCACGATATAAGCGTACTACCAAAGAAAAAGTCTGGGCATTCATAAATGCCGCTATCTTCTTAACAATAATAAAGCCATATAGAATTTTCTTTAGGATGCTCCTCGAAAAGGCATGCCGGTAGATCAGTGACCAGTGATCAATGCTTTTGCTATACGCTATTATTTTATACTGGATAAAGTATACTGACGATGTAGTCGGAGAAGATTCCTTTGGAAATTTTTCCTAGGGAGCAACGGACGAGGATGTCTTCGCCGGTCTTTGCTTTCATGAGGAGGCGGATATGGTGTCCTTTTTTCTCTTCTTGCTCTGGGGCTTCACCTTTTAGTGACACGATAACTTCTTGCCAGCCGCGGCGTCCTTTCCTCATGATATTGAAGAACTCCTTAGCTGCCTTTTCCGGGCTCCATCCTAGCAGACCACGTATCTGGTTATTGATGAATAGCACTTTATTGTCTTCTGCGGAATATAGGATAACAACGCCGGCGTGTTCGTTTCTGAAGGTATCACAAAGTCTTCGAAGGTCTATGGCGTAGCTTTCTGAAGAAAGCCCAAGAGCCCGGCCTCCCTGCCCAGCGAGGTGTTGCGCTCCTGTAAGGTTTTCTGCGAAAGTTATACACCGCATAAGTAATACAGATGCGTCATATGACGTATGGATCTCGCTGTCCGACGACACGGGGAAAGTCCCTTTAACTTCAGGGACGTTACTCTGCTGATGTTCTTTGCCGTCGAAGACATCAAAGACAGGGTGTTGTGTGGCGTCGGTTGCTATTGCTTGCTGCAAAGGTTTTGCGGAACCGATGTTTAGCAGCGTCTTTATCTCGTATGTCAGGTCGCGGACTTTATTCTCGAGCTTCATAAGGTATTTTTGTTTTTTCTCTAGGACGAGTCTCTGCTCGGCGATGGTTCGCTGATATTCCGAGAGCATGGCATCGCGCTTAATAATCTGCTCGTCGTGGTCGGATTTACAGCTACATAGCTCTTCTTCGCGGCCTTCTAGGCGATGACGTATCTCTTCGCTTTCTTTGGTGATACGTGCCGTAACATCACGTTCCCTTACGACGATCTCTTCCTTCAAGCGTGCTATGATGTTTTTCTTTTCGCTGAGGCTATGTTTGAGATTTTCTATCTCTTCGTCGTTGCCAGCATCGTTATGTTTTCTTTTGTCGTATACGATAACGTCTCCACCATTTTCAACGGTGGCGCTTCTCTCTGCGGCGAAAAAAGGTAGGGCTGGAACGGTTTCTTCGCTATCGGCGAAGGCGCGTGCGACTTTTTCTTTGACAAGGCCTTCAACGCCGCCACGCATGACGCCTTCCCACTTACGCAGAAGAAGTATCGCGGTCAGTGCGCCGGCAATGCCCCATAAAAGGCAGGTAACGATAATCTTCCAGCTGTATGACAGCGGTATCATCGTAGCGACATATCCGCCGAAGACTATGGCCGGCACCAGTGGGCATACCACTAGTGCTGCCTTTATAATAGCACGATATCGTCTCGATCTTATGTTCATCATATTTCCCACTTTTTAGCGATTCCTTTATATGCTGTCGCCAGAAAAAAAATAAAGAACTATATTTCCTATTCAATGCTCAATGATCAATGCTCAATGGTTCTTCTCACATACCATCCGAGTAGGACGAAATATACGAGTAGTGCGATGAGAATTCCTGAATATATGCAAACTTTCAGTGGGAACACCTTGTTTATCGTAGAATTTTCAGGTTTTTTTGCCTCGTACCACACCTTCCACGGCTGAATTGCCATAGCTTCATATTCTTCTTCGGCTTTCCACGGGTTGAGGTATGTTTTTCTCTTAAAGGTTGTCTTTCCGGAATATTCTTCGTCGTCGATAGTATATTCGTACGTCGCCACTACAACAAAAGAATCGGAAGATCGCTGTTCAACGCCCCATACGATGCTCTGTGCTTCGCAGCTTCTATTCGTCTTATTATACCTGTAGACATTATACCCGGAATATCCAGCAAAGGCCATCGCCGCCACGAAGACCGCGGCGAGAAAACAGAACCACAAAAAATTTTTACGCATAATTTCACCATTTACACTTTTATATCCGAATTATTTTGACAAATTACCCCTTTACCCTCTATACTTTCCAGATAATTATCATTGTTATCAATATTGTTATCAACATTACGAGGAATAAATGGCAACAAAAGAAGCACCGAAAAAAGTAAAGCGTCCTACAGCGCAGAAACGTATGCTACAGAATGAGAAGCGTCGCCTTATCAACAAGACCTTCAAGACTCGTGTCCGCTCGGCGATGCGCGAATTCGAAGAAAGCCTTACAAGCAACGACCCTGCTGTCATCGAAGAGAAGCTCAACAACGTTTATAGCTTTATGGATAAAGGCGTTAAGCGCAACATCTTCACTAGCAACAAAGCAAGCCGCACCAAAGCTCGTGCCACGGCAAAAGCTTCAAAAAGCTAGAATAAAAAACTCAAAACTGGTTTTTAAATATATGGCATCGCCTGTTGATTCTTCATTAAAGACTGTTGTATCGATGGATTATATACCTGATACTCCTCCGCGCACTCTCCTAATCCGCCAAGAAGATGATGTTGTTGGGCTGCAAATAGACAATGGTATACAATACCGGAGATTCTATCAAATTAGTAAGTACTCTCCTTGCGTGGGCAGTCTCGTAACAGTAATATTATGTCTTTTTATTTTAAAATACAGCTTGCCGACTAATACCAATTAATTCTATTTCATGATCATATGATCATGGAAGACCTACGCCTTCCATCGCCACAGAAGATATCAAAACACAAAAGAAATAATATTATGTCCAGAACAAAAGTCCAAACTTTCGACACCTGCCAGCATGCAAGGCGTCCATTTCAAGACAGTTATATGCTAAGTCCTATGCAGTGTGAAATAGCAGCGCAATCAAGTAAAAACTCTTATTATCGTGCTTTTACAATACCGTTCCATCGGATCCCTGGCGGAAAGTTCTCGGACATCGCGAATCATATGCTAGATAGCCATATTAGTCAGCTAACAAAACGTCAATTTCGAGCTTTCGAGCCCCAAAGTCTAGCGACTTTAAACTTTAAATCATTAAACGCCCTCAAAAACAGACATATAAAGATCTTTTCAGTAGCGCAAATCAGCGCTCTTGCAGGCAACGCCTCCGGTATACAGTTTGCACAAGGACGATGGAGGCTTTTTCAAGAAGAAAGGTTCTTCGATTCATTACACTGCTTCTCACCAGAACAACTTGAAAATATCATGATAGGCATGTCTTCTCACGAAATACGTACCATGTTCCACGCTCTGTGTCGTAAATCTCAACAACTTATCCATCGAAGAGAAGAATATCAAAAACTCATTGACACCATTGTTAAAGAAAGGGCGCTTGAAAAATTATTATACCATAAACGTACGGCCGATAGCGATATGGCATCAAAAATCCATCGTAATTCCGATGAAGTCTTATCAGAAATTATTCGCTGTTGCACAACGGAACAGATGGACAATTTAGCAAGAAGCATAAAAATACCAGAACAAGACCATGAACAAATTGCTTTCAAAATATTTGCTTTACCATCCATAGGCGTGCGTAAAAATGCATTACAACGAGCATATTCAACTGTAGGAACCTTTCGAGAAAAGGCTATATCAACACGTAATGATTATATATGCGAAAGCGCAACTATTTCAACTGTTTTAGCTCTTGCCACAGTGGTAGCGGCTACGCTTATGGGTTATTTATTTTATGATATAAGCACTTCTCAGGAATGAAAGTCCTCTTTTTTCTTTGGCGACAACCCGCTTTTCTCGAGAGTCCGTGAGAATTTCTTGCTAAAACCGTCTTAATATCCCTGAGTGGCGGCGTGATTGCGTCTGTATCGTCGCTGATATGGTGTTTTTATCTCCGAGAATTTCTATCTTCTTCCGTGCGCGTGTTATCGCAGTATATAGTATCTCTCTTCCGAAGTATTCCGCTCCTTGTGGCATGACTAGTAGGACGTCGTCGTATTCGCTTCCTTGGCTTTTATGTACCGATACGCAGTACGAATATTCGTGGCGTGGCAGTACGATGGCGGGAATTTTTCTTATGCCATGGGTTTTGTCGTAATATCGTTGCTCTTCGTTGCCGGGGAATATCGCGTGGCTACCGATTCCTGATTTATATGTTGTCATTACACCGACATCGCCGTTCATCATCCCAAGGTTGTAGTCGTTTGTCGTTATCATTATCGGCGCGACGAAATATGGAAGGCTCTTTGCTTTTTCATACAGCCGCGACATGATAGCATTATTGAGAGCATCGACGCCGAGGTGTCCCCGACGCAGTGGTGAAAGCATACAGAAAGCTTTAAAGCTTGTGAGGAGCTCTTCTGGGGCAAGCTTCATGATATCGCGTGGCTTTGGAAAGCGGTCCAGCACATATCTTAGAAGTTTCTCCTGTGTTATTCGTGGATTCTCCGACCATATATCATCTCCGACGTTATGGTTCTGTAGTAGCGCTACTGCATCTTCGACGTTCCCGGAATTTACTGCCTGTGCCATCGCTACTATGTCGACACTCTCTGTCCTTAGGCATTTTTTCAGTCGGACAACGGCATCGCTATTCTCGTGACTTTCGACGAGGTCAGCGAACACCGACCCGGCCTCTACGGGAGGAAGCTGGTCGTTGTCGCCTATTATGATGAGACGCGTCCCGTCGGCTACGGCATCGAGAAGCTCGGCCATAAGTCGTACGTCTACCATAGAGCATTCGTCTACGATGATGATATCGGCGTCGATCCTACGTTTTTTTCTGTATCGTCGTGAAAACCCTATTCCTAGGAGTGCGTGTATCGTCATAGCCTTTACATCGGGGATTCCTGCCTTAAGGTTTGCGACGGCTTTCCCTGTCGGTGCCGCCAAAACAATGTCTGCTGAAGATGAAAGGCTTTTTTGTATAACATCTATCAGTTTCCGTGCGGTATACGTCTTCCCTGTTCCTGGGCCTCCTACTATCACTGTAAAGCATGACTGCAAAGAATGTCGTATTGCCTGTACTTGTTCGTCTAGGAGTCTTCCGCTGTTGCACATCTCGCTCAGAAGCTTTTCGGAAATATTTTCGTCGTACTGTATCGCCGGCGTTGTCTTCATGATACGTGATATATTATCGAGGAACATCGTTTCATATATCCAATGTCGCTGTAAGTAAAGGTCTCCATCATATAA
>Ga0209042_1002087_pt1 | contig 13784 bp, 7 predicted proteins | sample SaaInlV_200m_DNA_6_FD_184649 | JGI IMG/M metagenome (GOLD analysis project Ga0209042, IMG submission 184649) | Marine microbial communities from expanding oxygen minimum zones in the Saanich Inlet - SI037_S2LV_200m_DNA (SPAdes) (version 2) | ecosystem: Environmental > Aquatic > Marine >...
ATAATGAAGATTAAAAGGGGGTTGGTTATGTTGAAAAAGAATAACAATCTGGTAGTTGTTGGAACATTGATTTTAATTTGTAATGTAAATTTACTTAGCGGAGAAGTAGAGTTGGAAAATTTAAGGACTCCGTCATCTAAAACATATTTGTTAGAAAATGGATCTTTTCGGACAGAGATATTTCCGTATGAAATATATAACATGGATGAACATGGAGGATATCAGGCTCGCGAAGATACAAGTGTTGCATACATTTATACCGGATCACCCAATCGTTTCAACTTGGATGGATCCACGTTCTATGGTGATGACTTAAATATGCGTGTAGGGCGCAGTGATGTGACCAAAAACAATTCTCTTTATTTTACCTTAACAGGATCTTCGATATACACAAATGTGAAATATCGTACGTACAGTACCTGGGATATCAGTGGGGTTGGCAAGGAAAACTTGATTGATAATTGGGGCATAAAGATAAATAGTATATTTTATGCTTCAACTTTGAATTTCCACTTTCAAAATAATACTTGGACACAAACAGTATATATGAAGTATGGATATATAATACCATTTTCTAGTTCTAATGCCCAATCGAATTACAATACAATCGGAAGCGCTCCAACAATTATTAGTAAAAATTTAACGGGAGACGCGTATGGGAATTGGAGTGATGAATCGTTTAATTATGCTTCAAACGGTTATACGAATCTGGATCAATATGTTAAGGATCTACGAATAAACGGCGAAAATGAATTAGACATTTTATTCAAAGCCAGCAATGAATCATCAAATTTTACTTACAATAGCGATACATCAATTTATTGGGATTATAGTGTTGAGATTTCACCCCAAAGTCTTATGGTAAATTGGGAATATGAAAGTCCAACATTATACCTGGCAAATGAATTGAATGGCATTAATCTATATACAACTTCTTTGTATTTAGAAAACCTAACCACCGGTGAGGTTTACAATTCTATTCCTTCCGGAACAAATGTACCTGTGAGTGATGGTGACAGCTGTTTTGCTGAAACGGATACACAGTTTGTCAACTGGTATGGTAATTTATTACAGCATCACCATTGGAAACCACTCGCGGGTGAAGAAATTACTGAATATCTGTTGTCACATACTTTTACCCATGACGTCGATGAAAGAAACGATGATATAGCAGAGTTTGAAAAAGTTGAAGAGGTAACAATATCAACATCATTTCCGGTACAAATACAAATTCAGGACCCCTGGTATGTCCGTGAAGATGGCACCCAAAACGGCACAGACTGGGTTCAGGTTGAAGGCGGTTCATATTTGGTGTTCCTAGATCAAGATCCAAATGAAACCCCCGTTTACTATACCCTTCTCGCTCCTCGTATTTTTGCCACACAGGATAGCATATATGTGTTTGATCGGTGGACTTTTGTGACAGGTTCTGCTTCTTTTGGTGACGAGTATTCTAGAAAAACTGATGTTGTATTCCATGAAAATGTCGAGACAACTTCTGTGAAACCCTTGTATTCTTCAGTTAATGATAGTACCAACTATACTTTAACATTAAGTGACTTCGATACTTTAACAATTCCTAAAGGTGCAAATATTGATTTTGCTCCGGGTTTTACAATTGAAACGGCACTTATGAGCAGTATTATTATTAACGGTACAGAAGAACAGCCTGTTTTGCTTTACGGTGCAAATGGCGAGTGGGGCGGAATAAAGTCAGGCAGCGATGATACACAGTCAATTGTGGAATTAAATCATGTACACATGTTTAGCACACCTGTTGCATTAGATTTAAACTCCCCTAAAAAAGTAATCATAAATAATTCCACTATAAGCGGCCGGGTGATCTTAAATGAACCGAATAATTGGCTTAGTGAAGAAGGTATTGATATAACCCATACTGTTTTTGAAAACATTCCTGGTGCAGCCCTCGATATCACACGACTAAGAAGTCCTTTAAATATAAGCGACACTAAATTTTCAAATGTTGGTACAGCAATCAAGTTAAACAAGGTTTATGATTTTGTCACTATGAGCGATTTAAATATAAAAGCGGTTGAAAAAGGCATACATATTATTGGACGTGTAATAGAGGATGAACATATAATTAGTATTGAAAAAAGCATAATATCAAATGTGGCAAATGGATATGGTATATTTTATGAAAATATAAGTTTTTGGTATCATCTATCCTTAAACAGAGTTTATCTGACACAGGTTACGGTCACCAACAATAAGTACGGTATTGAGTTGATATATACTGATGGCAATCCATCTTTTAAATTGGACGAATTAGAAATAGTTAACAGCATTATCTGGAATAATGAAGAATGGGATTTTGACATTACTGATTTGGAAAACATTGCCATTACATTCAGTGATTTTGGTATTACATCTGCTGGCAGTGGTAATATTAATACGGACCCATTTTTTGTAAATACGGGAGAGGGCGATTACTCATTACAATGGAATTCACCCTGCATAGACGCGGGTAGGCCTTATAGCCCGCTCGACCCCGATGGCACCATCGCTGACATGGGCGCTTTTCCATTCCTGCATTATTCGGGTGAAGTTACAGGTGAACTGGCGGATGGTTCTGTTATCATGGGTGAAGTCTTACTTTCCGGTGATGTCTGGGTACCGGCAAATGCTTCCGTAACCATTGCACCTAACACAAACATTTCTTTTTTACCGGAAGCGTCATTAGATATCCAAGGTACACTTATTTCAGATGGAAATGAGGGTACAATAACTTTTACTTTCAACGGCAGTAATGCCACTATCACAGGCGAAGCGCAGTTTACAAATACCTATTTTACGAACGGCAACCTAATCTATGATGGGGATGCCAGCACCGGATCGGTCAATCAATGCAGTTTTACCAATGCCACCCTTATAATAAAGCATGGTGCCTTTGCAGAGGTAGGTGGTTCTTCTTTCAATGAAAGTGATATCGGCCTGATTACAAACGGCATTGATACGTCTCCCGAAATAACAAATTGTACCTTTACCTCAAACGGGATATCCATTCTATCCAATTACTATTCTTCTCCCATCATCAGGTACTCAACCATTGCAAACTCCGGGGTTGGGCTTGATGCAATATATTCATCATCACCAAACCTCACCAACGGCATCACTGCCATGAGATCCTGTAATACCACCAATAATGTGATTAAAAATTGTGATGTTGCAGTACACACCTGGCATATGTCTTCCCCCAATCTGGGTCATGGTCCCTACAGACTCAGACCCTGGCTTGATGTTTCATACGATTTATTGGGTTACAACTATATTTACAGCAATGAAGTCAATTTCCATAATCAGGGCAGCACCATTTACGCCATAGGAAACAATTGGTCTGGTTCAGAATGTTCCTTTAACAGTCCATTTGATTTTGATGAAGAACCTGTTGAGAATGTTTTGTGGGATCCGGTTCTTGCAGAACTGGTGCCTGCACTTGAGATTGCCAATATTGAAGAGCTGTATCACAAGGCTTCCAAACTGGAAGCCATAGGCGAGTTTGAAGCAGCACTCGATCTTTATACCCAAGTTATACTGGCAGTCCCGAATGAAAAACCGGGTGAACTTGCACTCTACGGAATGGCTCGGTGTTACAAGGCACTGAATCAAGAAGACGCCATGATACTGGCACTTGTATCTATTTCAGAGCAATTTGAAGGAACCGGTGTACATAAACACGCTCACTCACTCTTGTCTTCTCACAAGATTAAAGACGGGGAACTAGCAATGCTTTTAGAAGCAGAAGGTCACATCCATACCATCCGCACTGAATACCCGAATAATGAGATGGAACCTAAACTGTTGTATGAAGAATTTTTGATTGCCAAAAAACGCGGTACCAATCCTTTAGGCAGAGCTATTCCGGGCAGCCATGTGTCTTTGGGAACTGCGGAAGTTTACCGAAAACTAAAAGAAAACTATCCCGACTCCCCGTTTACGTTTCTGGCTGGTTTAGGGTCAGCAAACAGTAAAAAGACAAAAACCACCGCAGCCGTTCCAACATCATTTACACTGTATCCTGCCTATCCGAACCCGTTTAACCCCGTTACCACCATTCGGTTTGATATTCCCGTAGGGGTAATTCATGAATTACCCCTACAATTGCGGATTTACGATATCACCGGACGGATGGTGGAAACTTTGCTTAATAAACCACTCGCGTCAGGAACCCATGAAATAACATGGAACGCAGAATCATCATCAACCGGGGTTTATTTTATCGTCCTCACTTCAGGAAATGAACGGCAGGTGCAAAAAGTGGTGTTGATGAAATAAGACATAGCAGCAAGCGGATAATCAGCTCCAATGTCCATTGGTTTCTAACATCTGATTATCTAAATTCGCAACCGTTTTTATAACATCTTGTAAGGAAATTTATGGCAATCATGACATCCATCAGGAATCGCATGCACGTTGTGCTGTGGAGTCTTCTCGTTTTATTCGTCTTAAGCATGGCGGTCGGTGGGCTCGTTGGCGGTGCAAATATTATTGATCAATTGCTCGGAAAAATTAAACCATCAGACGCTATTGGAATTGTCAATGATGAAATAATTGTTCCGGAACAATTTAATAATTCAGTTACCATGCGAATCGAACAACTTCGGCTCGATGGGCAAGAATTGAATGATCAGCGACTTTCCCAAATTCGGAACGACGTTTGGGCTTCTATGGTGGAGGATATTCTACTGACCAATGCGATTAGAGATTTAGGAATTGAAACTACAGATGACGAAATCCTGTTTCACCTTGAAAATAACCCACCACCTCAAATTCGAAATATCTTCCAAAAGGATGGTCAATTTGATATTCAAAAATATCAACAAGCTTTAAACGATCCCAATGCCATGGATTGGGCTTCGGTTGAAAAATGGATGCGCTCGTTTTATCTTCCGAGATACAAATTCCAACAATATCTAAACGCGACTCTAACCGTTACTCCGGATGAAATATTGGAAAAATATGTTTTAGAAAACATCCAATTTACATTTGAAGGAATTCACGTTACATCTGCTGGTCGAGAAGTTGAAATTGAAGAACCTACTGAACAGGAAATTGTCGCTGAATATCAAAAAACTATTGACGATTACGAACGAGACGAAACACGAGAACTTCGATACGTTGTTTGGCCTAAAGTTCCTTCCAATCTTGATTCTCAACTTGTATTAGATCAAGCGAATGAGCTTAAATCTAAAATATTTTCAGGGGCAGATTTTGCGGAACTCGCAGATTTGTATTCTGAAGATCCCGGTAATAAAATCACTCCGGACTCAGGCCGTGGCGGATCGTTGGGTTGGTTTGGTCCAGGTCAAATGGTGAAACCGTTTGAAGATGCCGCATTTAAAGCAAAACCCGGCCAAATTCTAGATCCGGTATTGTCGAGATTTGGATATCATGTAATCAAGGTGCACGATAAACGAACGAAAGACCAAAAAGAAGAAGTCAATGCATCACACATTCTTTTGAAAATTGAAATGGGACCATCCACTAGAGATGAAATCCAACGAAAGGCAAAATTCTTTTCTTATGATGCAATGGACTACGGATTTGATGCAGCGCTGGATACACACTCTATTTCTTCCGGACGCGCAACGGGAATTCGCGAAACATCCCAATTCGTACCCGGAGTCGGATCCAACCGTAATGCTGTTCGTTTCGCTTTTGATGCTGAAATTGGTGACATCTCATCCGTACTTGAAGTGGATCGTCTGTTTACGGTGGTACAGTTGGATTCCATCGTAGAAGCGGGACTCATTCCAATTAATGATGTAAATGAACGTCTTGCTAATCGCCTGAAAAAACAAAAAACCAATGACCTTGCAGAAGCATTCGCCTACGAAATACGCGCACGGATTGACAGCGACGAATCATTCAATACGCTTCTCGACGAATTTAAAGATCGCCAAGATATTCAGCGTGTAGAAAAACAAACGAAACGATTGAATCAAAACTTATTTACAATCGGAAGAAGTAATTATGTATCCGGTGCGCTCCTGTCCGCCAAACCTAATGATATTCTTGGACCGCTAAAAACAGACCGTGGATATGCAATTATTCGAGCGATTGGTTCAACCAAAATAGATTCAGTGAATTTCCAACAAAAAGAAGATGCTCTATTTCGACTGATTTACACCGAAAAACAAAACAATCTTTATCCTGATTGGGTTCGGGATCAAAAAGAAAAAGCTGACATTGTAGATAATCGGAAATATTTTTTCTAACATTTATAATACATTCGTTTCATTGTTTGAATCGAATGTCCTCTACGTCGTACTTTAATCAGCTTATAGGATTCATAAAACCACATGGCTGATTTTAAAACCATTCAATTTCGTATGGACGGAAACATTGCACGGGTAACCTTAAACCGTCCTGATGTCCGCAATGCGCTGAACACGAATATGATCCGAGAAATTAAGGACGTGTTTCAGCAAGCTTCATCCAATGATTCCATTCGGGTGATAATTCTTAATGGCGCAGGGTCTTCCTTTTGTGCAGGCGCAGATTTACAATCCATGAAAGATTCAGGTCAACAGTCCTTTGAAGAAAATAAAGCAGATGCCGAATTGCTGCAATCTATGTATGTGTCCGTTAACGAATGCCAAAAACCGGTGCTTGGAAAAATCCATGGTCATGCTTTTGGTGGCGGATTCGGATTGGCAACTGTGTGTGATATTGTAGTTGCGGAAACATCAACCGTATTTTCTTTGAGTGAAGTATTGCTCGGCATCGTTCCCTCAGTAATCGGACCCTTTACAGTACATAAAATCGGAATGTCTCACTTTCGTGCTTTGGGTATTTCCGGTGAAAGATTTGATGGCGCTTTTGCAGAAAAAATCGGCTTGGTGCATTTTTCTGTTCCCGGAGAAAAATTGGATGAAATGACAGAAAAAGTTGTTACACAATTATTAAAAGCCGGACCGAACGCAATGACAAGTTTCAAAGCGTATTGCCAAACTATGGATTCGGTAGATGCTGCCGGACTGATTGCAGAATTGAGATCATCCAAAGAAGGCCAGGAAGGCTTATCTGCATTTCTAGAAAAACGCAAACCGAATTGGATGGATGTATGACATTCCCCGATTCGGTCAAATTGGTTGAAGTTGGCCCGAGAGACGGACTTCAGAGTATCGAAAATCTGATCAGCACAGCAGAAAAAATTCAATACGTTAATTTGCTTTCTTCCGCCGGGGTTTCGGAAATTGAAGTGACCAGTTTTGTTTCACCCAAATGGGTGCCGCAACTCGCGGATGCGAAAGAAGTTTCATCGCAAATTGAACAAAATGAAAACATCATTTATACCGCGCTCGTCCCAAATAGAAAAGGGCTCGAAGGCGCTTTGGAATCCGGATATAAATCCGTCGCGATATTTACAGCGGCAAGTGAAACTTTTTCTCAGAAAAACACCAACTGCAGTATTGATGAAAGTTTTCAACGGTTTGAGGCAATGAAACCGATGTGGGAAGCTAATCAAATCAGAGTTCGCGGATATATTTCCACCTGCTGGGTGTGTCCGTACGAAGGCATCATCAGTATTGAAAAGGTTTCGGATGTTGTTCAGAAACTCGTGGACTTAGGCATTAGTGAAATTTCTCTCGGCGATACCATTGGAAAAGCTGACCCTGATTCTGTGGAAGAATTGCTCGACTCTCTCCTATCCGATTTTAGCTCATCACTTTTTGCGCTTCATTTTCATGATACCTTCGGAAATGCTCTGGACAACATTCGCAAAGGATTGGAATATGGAATCGGTATTTACGATTCGAGCGCCGGAGGGATTGGTGGATGTCCTTTTGCTCCGGGTGCATCAGGGAATGTCAGCACCGAAGCTGTGGTAGATTTGTGCATCAAAGAAAAAATTAGGTCCGGCGTGGATCGCGATTTGCTCGAAAAAGCCGGCAAATTTATTCAGTCGGCAACATTACAAACAAAGGTCGCTACATCATGAAACAGATTGAAACACGCATTGATATAAATTCTGAACCATTCAAAACAAATGAAATGTTCCATAAAAGGTTGGCAGATGACTTGAGAACACATTTGCAAACAATTGAAAAAATGGGTCCTGAAAAACGGGTTGAAAAACATCGTTCCCGCGGGAAAATGACAGCGCGAGACCGCATAGATTTCCTCAAAGACGATGGTACGGATTTCTTGGAATTTTCCCAATTTGCCGGGTATCAGGTTTACAAAGATGATGTTCCGGCTGCAGGCATTATTACCGGCATCATTACCGTTCAGGGAAGGCTCTGTATCGTGGTTGCGAATGACGCCACGGTGAAAGGCGGAACCTATTATCCCCTAACAGTCAAAAAACATTTGCGTGCGCAGGAAATCGCCATGGAAAATCGCTTGCCGTGCATTTATCTCGTGGACAGCGGTGGTGCGTTTCTGCCGAAGCAGGATGAAGTTTTTCCGGATAGAGATCATTTCGGGCGGATTTTTTACAATCAAGCGAGAATGTCCGCAATGGGAATTCCGCAGATTGCCTCCGTAATGGGTTCTTGCACAGCCGGCGGCGCATACGTTCCGGCTATGAGTGACGAAGCAATTATCGTGAACAAAACAGGAACCATTTTTATTGGCGGACCTCCGCTCGTAAAAGCTGCTATCGGACAGGACGCAACTCCCGAAGAACTCGGCGGCGCCAAAATGCACACCCAAATCAGCGGTGTGGCGGATCATTTCGCCAAGGACGATCCCGAAGCGCTGGAAATCTGCCGATCTATTATTGAGCATTTTCCGCAACTATATTCAACTAATATTGATGACATTGAAGCGCCGCTGTACGAAATAGATGATGTGTACGGAATTCTCTCCACCAATCATCGGAAACCGTTTGATGTGAAGGAAATTATCGCTCGGCTTGTGGATGGTTCCCGGTTTCAGGAATTCAAAGCGGATTATGGAAAAACACTTGTTACCGGATTTGCGAAAATTGACGGACAATCACTCGGAATCATCGCCAACAATGGCGTACTTTTTAGCGAACCTTCCGTCAAAGGTGCTCATTTTGTTGAACTCTGCTGTCAGCGAAAACTTCCTATTTTATTTCTGCAAAATATCACCGGGTTTATGGTCGGGAAAAATGCAGAAGAAGGCGGCATTGCCAAACATGGCGCAAAATTGGTTCAAGCTGTGGCAACAGCCAATGTCCCTAAACTAACACTCGTAATTGGCGGTAGTTTTGGCGCCGGGAATTATGCAATGTCAGGTCGAGCGTATCAGCCACGATTCCTTTGGATGTGGCCTAATGCAAGAATTTCCGTTATGGGCGGCGAACAAGCAGCTGATGTGCTGGCAACCGTGAAATCTGACCAAATGAAATCTGAAGGAACAGAAATGACTGAGGAAGAACGTGCTGCCGTCAGAAATCCTATTCTAGAAAAATATGAAACCGAAGGACATCCGTATTATTCCAGCGCACGCATCTGGGACGACGGCATTATAGATCCGAAAGATTCTCGTAAAATTCTGAGTTTGGCACTCAAAATAGTTTCCAATGCACCGATAGAGGATCACCATTTTCCCGTTTTCAGAATGTAATTCCCTACCCCTTTGAAAACCACTAAATCGCTTCTGTACATCCTCATGGCGCTCGCGATGATAACATGGGGAATTTCCTGGACGAATGCCAAAATCCTCGGCGAATATGCTCATCCATACACCCTTATGTTTTGGCGGTTCCTGACAGGTGCATCCGCTCTGATTCCTGTGATATTACTATTAAAGGAAAAGTTGAAGTGTTCCGCACATGTCTTTAAATATGTTTTATTGAACGGTCTTTTCCTCGCGACATATAATTATTTTTATTTTCGCGGTACACAGCTTGGACTCGCTGGGTCCGGTGGAGTTTTGGTCACCACGCTTAACCCGATTTTTACGGTCATGATTACATCTATATTTTTAGGAGCGAAACTGCGAATAAAAGACGTTACCGGCCTCCTGCTCGGAATCGCCGGTGGTGTGCTAATTATGCGCATCTGGGAACTGGATGCTACAGAATTATTCGCATCCGGAAATGTTCATTTTGTTATGGGCGCATTCACATGGGCATTTGTAACTATCTTAGCCTCCAAAGTGAAAAATCATATTCGCATTCTTCCCTTCAGTTTTTGGTCGTTTTTAATCGCGGGAATCTTGTCCTTTCCGCTGGCGGTGTCTCAGCCGGATTTTTACATCTTTTCCCACGATAGTATTTTTTGGATGAACTTCTTCCTTGTGTCCGTCGGATCGATGACATTTGGAACAACCGTGTACTTTATTGCGGCGATGGAACTCGGCAGCGAAAAGGCGAGCGCATTTATCTTTTCCGTTCCGGCTATTGCCATGCTAACTGCCATAATTTATCTCGGTGAAAAAATAACTCTCACAACTGCGGCGGGAATGCTGTGCGGTATGACGGCTGTGTTTCTGATCAATCGAAAATAAATGGTGCACGAGCACAAGAACCACGAACCAGTCTGGGACGAAGCCGCTGCCGAATGGTACGCTTCCGAATACGGCGATCACATTTCCAATAAAATGACCATAAACGCAATCAGTCTGAAAGCGGATGACACTTTGCTCGATATCGGCTGCGGAACAGGGACCGCCTGCCGCATTGCTTCCCGAATATTGACGGAAGGAACTGTGATAGGAATTGATCCCACGCCGGCGATGATTCGCATCGCCAAAGAGCAAACCGACGCATCCTATGCAAACATTTCATTTTTAGAAGAATCCTCGGAAGACCAACTATTTGCGGACGAATCTTTTTCTGTCGTAACGGCAATCAATTCACTGCATCACTGGACAGATCCGAAAAAGGGATTAAAGGAAATCCGGCGGGTGTTAAAGTTAAACGGACGATGTTTTATTTCGGATGAAGTCGTGGAAGGTGGCGGCTGCGGACACGGTGATGGTCCTCTGTCAAATCCGGACGCCGTTCAGGAATTTCTAGAGGATAATGGATTTTCGGACGTCGCAATGGACATCATCAAAAAGGACGGCGAAGGGATCTATCTATTTAAAGCAATAAAGAAATAAATTGATTAACTTTCTGAAGAGGAATGGGAATACTAAACTTTGAAATGAATTGCATTTTAGGGGAATAAAATGAAAACACAGCATAGTACATCAATTGAGCGCGTATTCATGCAAATGTGCTGTATAGAAACGGGTTGTGCCGCAGCAGTGGTTAAATAGGGATACCATCTATGAATAGAAAACAACTTTGTCTAAATCTTGCATATTGTGAATCTGAAAAAGAAGTAATTAAACTATTGAAAAACGAAGGATTTTGGGATAATAAAACTGTTTGGCGATATTATGGTGATAATGAAAATAATTTTGCTACAATCGGGAATCAACAAAGTAGACCAGAAGCTGCTATTGTAGAAAAATTAATTAACTCCGTTGATGCAGTCCTATTATCTGAATGCTTGGGCAAAGGAGTTAATCCAGAAAGCCCAGAAGCACCGCAATCAATTACTAAAGCTCTTGAAACATATTTCAATATTTACTCTGGTAAACTATCAAATATTTCACCTACAGAACGAAAAAATCTTGGTGAAAGAATTAATTTTGTTTCGTCTGGACAAAAATCTAAACCTTGTTATACAATCATCGATAAAGGTGAAGGACAGACACCTTTAAAAATGCCTTACACTCTATTATCGATTGGTAAATCAAATAAATTAAGAATCCCGTTTGTTCAAGGGAAATTCAATATGGGTGGCACAGGTGTTCTGCAATTTTGTGGTCTAAACAATTTACAATTAATCATTACAAAGAGAGACCCTAATATTGTTAAACACGAGTCTGTTGATGCGTCATCTTCCAACTGGGGATTTACTGTTGTAAGAAGAGAATATCCAAAAGAAGGTGTAAGAAGCTCCTTTTATCGTTATTTAGCACCAAATAATGAAGTATTATCATTTCCGGCTGAAGACTTACCACTTTTGCCAAGTTCATATCCTAACCCTTTTGGCAATCATTTGGTTCACGGAACTTTTATAAAACTATTTGAATATCAGATGACTGGTTTATATGCACCAATTTATTTTGATTTATATTATAGGTTATCATTACTAATGCCAAACATTGCTCTTCCGATTCGGCTATACGAAAGACGCAAAGGATATAAAGCGGCTTCCTTTGAACAAACGCTGGCGGGATTAAGTGTTCGATTGGACGATGGTAAAAATAAAATTATTGAACCCGGATTTCCGACAACATCAAGTTTATCAATTTTAAGTCAAAATTTAAAGGCTTCTATCTATCTTTTTAAACGTGGTAAAGCAACAAATTATACTAAAAGCGAAGGTATAATTTTTACTATAAATGGTCAAACTCACGCCAATTTATCAAAACAATATTTTACAAGAAAAAGAGTTGGTATGAGCTATCTAGCTGATTCGCTACTTGTAATCGTCGACTGTTCTGAACTAAATCTGGATTCGCGAGAAAATCTTTTTATGAATAGTAGAGACCGTCTTCGTTCTAGTGAAATGAAGGCAAGTTTAGAAAAAAGTTTAGAAGATTTGATAAGAAATAATCAAGGATTAAAAGAATTTCGAGAAAAAAGACGACGTGAAGATATTGAAAATAAATTAGAAGATTCTAAACCACTTGCAGAAGTGCTTGAAACTATTTTAAAAAAATCACCTACTTTATCTAAACTTTTTATAAAAGGTATTCGGCTACCGAACCCCTTTAAAGTAATTAAAGCCAAAGCACAAAAAGAATATACCGGAAAAAAATACCCAACTTATTTCAAGCTAACAAAAGAGTATAAAAAAGCAAACCCCAAACATTGTCCAATAAATTCAAAATTTAGACTTCAATATAAAACCGATGCAGTTAACGATTACTTTGATAGGGATAGTGACTCTGGTCGTTTTATTTTAAATGATAGCGATAATGTCATAACTAATTCAAATTTTTCAATTAACCTTTGGAATGGGTTAGCAAATCTTAATGTAGAATTACCTCTTGGTGTAAAAGTTGGTGATAAATTGGAATTTCAATCTGTAGTTAACGATATTAACCGAATTGATCCTTTTGAAGAAGTGTTTTATGTCGTGGTTGGTGAAAAAACGACTTCAAAGCCAAGTCCTTCTGGGAAAAGGAAGCCACCATCAACAAATGAAAAGGGAGATGATGTAGAAAAGCAGTCATATCTTGAACTACCAAATGTAGTTGAAGTTTATAAAGAAAATTGGGATAATCATAATTTTAATCGCGATAGTGCATTGAGAGTAATTGATTCGGGTGAAAACGGTAATGACTTCTTCATTAATATGGAAAATATTCACTTACTTACAGAAAAAAAAGCAAATACTAAATTGAATTCCAAACTATTGGATGCAAGATATAAATATGGAATGGTCCTTTTGGGAATTGCTTTACTTAAGGACGTAGAAGAATCAAATGAAAATGAAGAAGAAAGTGTTTATAGTAAAATTACATATTTGACAAAAGCTGTCTCTCCAATTTTATTGCCTTTAATATCAGGTTTAGGTGACTTGCAAGAAGATGATATTGATATAAATATTGACAATGAGTAACAAGCTTCGGCACAACCCCCGCTCAACCTGACACAAAAACTTGGTAGAGTGATGATGCAAATTCAGAGTTTTTTGATAATCATAAAGTCAGTAGTAAACAAAAGTAATCTCAAGTTTGTGCAGGTTAGCTCATTCGTTAGGCGTCAATATTTAATGAAATCATCAAACTCGGTAGATGAAAGCGAACTAATAGATTGGCTGATTGAAGGGGATGTT
>Ga0209042_1002088_pt1 | contig 13769 bp, 14 predicted proteins | sample SaaInlV_200m_DNA_6_FD_184649 | JGI IMG/M metagenome (GOLD analysis project Ga0209042, IMG submission 184649) | Marine microbial communities from expanding oxygen minimum zones in the Saanich Inlet - SI037_S2LV_200m_DNA (SPAdes) (version 2) | ecosystem: Environmental > Aquatic > Marine >...
GGGGACAAAAAAGCCCCCACCTAGCCTCCCCCGCAAGCGGGGGAGGGATTTGCTCTAATTACTTAATTTCAATTGAATAATTCGCTAATTCTCGTGTAAAACGAGTTGTGCCAGTGACGATCAAAATTGCTTCTTCACCACTTTCCAGAGAAAGCGGGATCTCGGTAGTTTGATCATCGGAGAGTTCGATGATTTCTACCACAGTTTCGTCAGCACCTTTTAAGACCAGCGCTAACTTGAAAGTTTGCGGCAATACATTTTCGACGCGGACGAAGCCTGCTGCTTCCCAGCCGCCATCATCGGCTTCAAGATCAGAGGCGTAATCAATTGCGTCGATGCGAATGTCGTCAATCAGCATCCCTTCGCCATTGATGGCTGCGTCGGTGATATATTCGAAGCGAACTTGAATCTCTTCTCCGGCGTATGCCGAGAGATCAACTAATTCTTCTACCCAGCCATTTGTTCCGCCTGTGTAGCCCCAACCATAGGAAGCCCCCGATGGGTTGTAATCTGTACCCGACGGGGTTTTGACTATTTCCCATACTTCTCCATCGGTGGATACTTCGAGGTAGAGATAGTCCCAATCTTCTTCTATGTCGTACCAGGTTTGGAATGACAAAGTAATGGGACCGGGCACATTGCTCAAGTCGAAGGAGCGCGTTAGGGTCATGTTTGATTCGTCGCCTTTATTCGACCAAAAGGCGTATTCGCCAGAGTTGGCATCCGCGGGGAGGAGTCCAACCTGCGTCGCTCCTGAGAAGTTCAGGGTATATTCTCCGGGGCACTGAATGCTATAGTAGTCGATGCCATATTGGTGGACAGATCGATCAAATGAGGCTTGTGGGCAGTTTTCAACATTTTCTGCAACCGATATTTGGGGAGCGCCGGGGTAATTATGGTAGGTGTAGCGCCCATCTCCTATGGATCCATCAAGTAATTTCAGTGTAATGGCCCAATCTATAAATACATCGTCGGCTGTGATCGTTTCTCCTGTTTCTGGATCCGTGATATTCAATGCCGCGAGGGTGCTGTCTATACTTGTAAGGTCGTTTTCGGGGTTATTGATGAGCGCTTTGGTTGCTTCTTCACCGAAACGATCGAGATAGTATGCAAGGTAGAGGAAGCTTTGCCCGTAATGTATGCCAAAATCTGGGGATGTGTTATCTGCCCAGTCGTTTAGTTGTAGATCTGGCTTTTGAGCATAACCCCAATCTGCTCCGCCTGAGTAGTAGCCGTTCAGGAATACGCCCAGTTCTGCAAAACCTTCTCCCATCCATGAGGCATCATTACGGTCGGATGAGAATTGGATCATATGCACGAATTCATGCGCCAAGATACCGTAGGTATAAGAAGCTTTCAGGCTTTGTGTAGCGCTAATAACAAATGCTTCATGGGCATTGGAATGTTCCATAATGAGGGGATTAAATTCATCTGATGAATTGTATACGCCACCAATATTAGCGCCAAGATTTTTTGCATAGAGCACATAGATATGCGGATCGCCATCTACGCCTGGTGACCATTCACTCCCGAAGAATTGGCGGTCCGTTGGATATATTTTCTCTTCAAATTCATCCATTAGCGCTTTTACATCTTCCAAATCTGCTTTTGTGCCTTCTTCAGCCCAAAAATATGAATGGGGCGTAACGTAAAGAAGAGTGGCTTCCATTTCGTGATATTGGACAGAATCTGAGTTAAGAATCCAGAAATTTTCTTTGTCGCCTACTTGATATGATTTGCCATCTACTGTAGTTGGGATATTGCATTTTCCTTCCAAACGACAGGCGAGTTCATAAGGGTCGTTTTCGGGGACAATGGTTGTATTAAGGGCTTCGAGGGTATATGTCGAGACATCTTCTGCGGGCGGACGTTCAACGACGATCGGCGCGCTGGGGGTGGCAGGCTCAATACTTCCGTTTAGAAAAGCATCACCGTTTTGGACGAGCCAAACGCCTGCGGCTGTCAGGATGAGCAAACAGCAACAGAGCAGGGTAACCACGATACCGACTATGATCCAGACGGTTTTTGAGCTTGATGAAGCAGTTTCTTGCATAAGGGACTCCTTATAGGATTTTTATATTCGAAAATAGTATTCGGGTTATTTTAGCTTAAAAACATAGTCAGGCAAAAAGTGCCTGACTAATGCCCCCCTGCCCTGCGGGCTTCCCCCCATTTTGAAGAAGAAAAATGGGGGGAAATGATTTTTATTAAGCCGCGTCGCTGGTAGCTTTCTTCTTCTTTTTCGGCGCAGGCTCGCCTTCCATGAAGACGATCTCATTTGTTTCAGCATCTACGTCTACAAGGATCGAGCCGCCTTTGCTGAAATCGCCTTTGAGCAATTTCACCGAGAGCGGGCTTTCAACAAATTTCTGCAAAGCACGTTTGAGCGGACGCGCGCCAAAAGCTGCATCGTAACCTTGCTGCGCCATCCATGTGCGGGCGGCGGGGGTCAGGTTTGCGTGAATATCAAATTCGTTCAGACGTCCCTGAATTTCTTTCATTTGCAGATCAACGATCTCTTCCATCTCTTCCACGCTTAAGGGTGAGAACATGATCGTTTCGTCCACGCGGTTCAAGAATTCGGGGCGGAAGGCGTCCTTGAGTGCCTTCTCAACTTTTTTATGTGACTCGTTCAATTTATCATCATTCGACTGCGTCAAAAATCCGAGCGCGCCGCTTTGACTAACATATTCCGTGCCGAGGTTACTGGTCATGATCAAGATCGTATTACGGAAATCGACCACCTTACCTTGCCCGTCGGTCATGCGACCATCGTCGAGGATCTGGAGCAGCGCGTTCCAAACTTCAGGATGCGCTTTTTCGATCTCATCAAAGAGGACGACGCGATAGGGGCGACGGCGTACCGCTTCAGTCAGTTGACCGCCCTCCTCGTAGCCGACGTACCCTGGAGGCGCGCCGAACAAACGCGAAGCCGTATGTTGCTCCCGATATTCAGACATATCGATTCGAACCAAAGCATCGGGATCGTCAAACATAAACCAGGCCAAAGCCTTGGCGAGTTCCGTTTTCCCAACACCAGAGGGCCCCACAAAGATGAACGACCCGATCGGGTGGTTGGGGTCTTTCAGCCCGGAGCGTGCCCGTCGAATGGCATCCGAGATAGCGGTAATGGCTGCTTCCTGCCCGATAATACGCTCATGCAAGCGGTCTTCCATCTCGAGTAATTTCTGGGCTTCGGTCTCCATCATTTGTGAAACGGGGATGCCCGTCCACTGATGGACGACTTCGGCGATGTCGTTCAAATCGACAACTTCGTCGAGTTTATGTTCTTCTTCCCATTGATCGCGCTGGGTTTTGAATTCTTCTTCGATACGCAAACGTTCGGCTTTCATTTCAGCCGCACGTTCATAATCACGTTCTGTGCCCGCCAGCTCTTCTTCTGCGGCAAGGCGGTCGATCTCGCTTTTCATCGTTCTGAGATCATCAGGCAATGAATAGAGAGCAACACGCAATTTTGCAGCAGATTCGTCCATCAGGTCGATGGCTTTGTCGGGCAGATGTCGGTCAGTTACGTAGCGATCTGCAAGTCTGGCAGCGGCAACGAGGGCTTCATCCGAGAAACGCACTTTATGATGGGCTTCATAGCGATCGCGCAAACCGTGTAGCATTTTGATCGTATCTTCTACGGTTGGTTCTTCAACATAAATGGGCGCAAAACGGCGCTCAAGCGCGGCGTCTTTTTCGATATATTTGTGGAACTCATCAAGAGTGGTTGCACCAATGCACTGCAATTCGCCACGTGCTAAAGCCGGTTTAAGCATATTAGATGCATCTAATGCACCTTGGGCTGCACCTGCGCCAACGACAGTGTGTAATTCGTCGATCATCAGAATGATCTCGCCCTCGGATTTTTGGACTTCTTCGATAGCAGATTTCAGGCGTTCTTCAAACTCACCCCGAAAACGTGAGCCTGCGATCATGCTGCCCAAATCTAATGAGATGACTTGTTTGCCGCCCAGAATTTCGGGCACATCGTTATCTACAATTTTCTGTGCCAATCCCTCGACAATAGCTGTTTTGCCAACACCCGCTTCTCCGATGAGGACGGGGTTATTTTTGGTGCGTCGGGAGAGGATTTGCACGAGACGCAGAATTTCGGTATCACGTCCTATAACGGGATCAAGTTTCCCTTCACGGGCGAGCTGCGTTAAATCCCGTGAATATTTTTCGAGGACACGATAGCGCGTTTCCGCTTTTTTATCGGTGACACGCTGTCCGCCACGCAGTTGCTGAACGGCGGCGTAAACACGATCACGCGTGAGACCTGTGCTTTCGAGAACACGGGCAGCCGGGGTATTACGCTCACTCAGAATTGCGAGGAAGAGATGTTCTGTGGAAATATATTCGTCTTTCAGGCGGCTGGCTTCTTCGTTGGCAAGATCAATGATCCGTTTGACGCGTGGAGTGATAAAAATTTGACCTGCGCCACCACCGAAAATATTCGCCTTGGGGCTGGCTTTTAACGTGGTATCCAGACGAGCGACGAGGTCCTCAGCACTAATATTCAGGTTTTCGAGAATTTGTGGGATCACGCCATCGTGCTGTTCGATCAAGGCGAGCAGGATATGCTCGGTGTCGATCTGATTATGCCCATAGCGCTGGATAATTTCCGCAGCGCGCTGCGCAGCCTCTTGGGCGCGTTCTGTAAAGCGATCAAATCGCATCATAATCTTTATCCTTTTTTGCCGATAAGTGAAGTGACTTCCACTGCAAAGTACTCTTTTTTACTAAAAGCAGTATAACAAAAAAGCGTCGGCGAAGTAAAAGTGCCGCGTTAGAGATATATAAGAGTTGGATGTGGTGAAAACCAGACTTATGGTGAGGGGGTTGCTATAACACTCGGCGTTGTTGTGGGGGTAAGGGTGACCACGTTCATACAAATTTGTGGCAGCCAACCAACGCGCCCATCTTCGTCTTCGATCTCAACCCAGTTTAGACCCTCAATGATTTTTTCACCATAGAGGACGGTGATGAAATCACGGTTGCTAACACGCCCGATGACAGGCCGATTAAAACCCGCGAATTGATGCAATTCAAGACATTGATCGTAATTGCTAAAGATATTTTGCACGCGCCCGGTAGCGGGTGTTGGTGTGGATGTGGAGGTTGGCTTAGGTGTAGACGTAGATGTGGGTGATGGTGTAACGGTGGATGTTGGGGTTAACGATGCTGTTGGGGTCAGGGTAGCAGGTGTGGGCGTGGCAGTGAACGTGGGTGGGATGAGCGGATCCAATTGCGCGGCGACGATCTGATCTACAACGATGGCGACCGTCTCCTGAAGTCGAACTGCAATATCTGCCTGCAAGCTATCTACATCATGATAGAAGAGTTGCACGGGCGTGCGCATGGTGATCTCGAGGTGCAGGATACCGTCATCAAGGGTTTCTACGCTGAGATCGGTGAGTGTGGCACCACGTTTGGCGACTTCTTCGGAGACAACCGTATCAATCTGACGTGTACGGCTGGCTTCCTGAAAGAAGGAAACGCTCAAGAAGCTGAGCGGGATGAGCATGAGCAAAGTGACCAAAGCTGAGATAGCCAAGCTACGCGGCACGCGTTTGCCGTCTTTTTTGCCAGGACTAAAGCCCAATGCCCAAAAAACGAGCATGGATGCAAAAGCGATGGTGACGGCATTGGTAACGAAGAGCAATAGTGCGCCGCCTGCTACATCCCAGCGTCCCATGGCGATTCCGATCCCGACTGTGCCGAGCGGAGGCATCAACGCGGTGGCGATGGCAACACCAGGCAACGCTGCTGAAAGCGAGGGTTGCGCCAGTGCAAATGCAGCCGCCAAACCGCCCGCCAGAGCGATCAGCAGATCAATTGGCGAGGGGCGCGTGCGCGAAAGGACTTCTACGGGGAGATTATGCAGGGTAATGAAGGGAAGCGAGGCATTCAGCCAAGTTAACAAGATCGAAATAATAACAGCGATGATCGCGCCACGAATGATGGCACTGCCGGCATTTTTGAGCAATTTTTCATCACCGATGAGGGAGCCAAGTCCCAGCCCGATGATCGGGGACATGAGGGGCGCAACGAGCATCGCGCCAATAATGACCGCGCCTGAATTTGTGAGCAAACCCAGCGTGGCGATCATGCTTGAGAGCACGACCAGCACGAAATATTCAAAGTCGGGCTGAGCAGATTCTCGCAAATTTACGCGCACTTCGCCGCGTCTCTCCAAGGTTACGGGTGGGACGAATTTACGAAACCAATATAGGACTTGTACGCGAAGTGAGGGGGGGGCTGGGTTTTCGTGGGTCATGGGTCAATTCTACCTTTTTTCATCCGATTTGCAACCTTTTACAATCTACCCTAAAACCCTATTATCGATCAGACGCGTTCTGCCGATGTAGACCGCCATCGAGAGCAAGCTTTTGCCCGTCAATTCCCGCAACTCTTCGAGCGTATCGTAATCGGCGCAGGAGACATATTCCAGGCGGGCGAGCGGCTCGGCTTTGATGATCTCTTCCATCATACCGCGCAGGGTCTCGGCATTCCGTTCACCTTTTTTGTAGGCGGATTGGGCTGCCGCCAGCGATTTCGAGAGCACCAACGCCGCCTGACGTTCTGCGGGATTAAGATAGGTGTTGCGGCTCGACATCGCCAGCCCGTCTCGCTCGCGGACAATGGGCTGGATGAGGATTTCAATGGGCATATTCAGGTCCCGAACCATCTGACGAATTACCGCCGCCTGTTGGGCATCTTTCTGCCCGAAAAAAGCCTTCTGCGGCTGGACGGCGTTAAAGAGCTTGGTGACCACCGTCGTCACACCCCGAAAATGACCCGGGCGTTTTTCACCCTCGAGGGGTTGGGTCAGCCCGTCCACATCGACCCAGGTCTGGAAGTTTGGCGGATACATGATCTCGGGCGTAGGCGTCCAGAGTAGATCGGCACCGGCTTCCTGCAAAAGGGCGGCATCCCGCTCGAGGTCGCGGGGATAAGCATCGAGGTCGTCGGTGGGGGCAAACTGGGTCGGGTTGACGAAGATGCTGACGATAACGGAAGCAGATTGTTCACGCGCGCGTCTCACAAGGGAGAGATGCCCTTCGTGCAAAAATCCCATTGTGGGCACAAATCCAACCGGCTCTGGCAGGGCGGCTCGCGCATCCCGCAGGTCTTTAATTCCTACAACTTTTCTTAGAACATTCATTCTTTTTTCCTATTGACAGTTTTTGCCCCTATGTTACACTATAAATATCAAAATAATACTTATATAGGAGAAAATAATGGCTTTTTCAAAAGTAAATTCAAAAGGTACGACTTATTATTTGCACGCGAATAAACGCGTAACAAAAGCTGGCAAAGAAATCAAAATGTATTTCTTCGCCCGTGACGTCCGCCCCGACAAAGCTGTCGATGCAATGCCCGAAGGCTACGAATTGATCGAGATGAAGACGGGTTTGCCCGCTCTCAAGAAAAAAGCTTAGTTTTGAAAAGAATGCTCATGCGGAAACGCATGGGCATTTTTGTTTTTTTACCCCCGCACATCTACCCAGCAGTTTGCATTGCACCTTGAAGGTGCAATGTACTAACACCCCCACCCAACCTCCCCCAAATTCTAAAAACAGAATTTAGGGGAGGAGCAAAAAAGAATCAGGAGGAAAATTATGCCAGCACTCAATCGTGTTCAACTTATTGGAAGATTAGGTCAAGACCCGGATGCCCGCTATACGCCAACCGGTAAGCAGGTGGTGAAGTTTAGCGTGGCAGTTTCGAATCGCTGGAAGAAAGATGGCGATGTGAAGGAATATACCGAGTGGGTCAATATCGAGGCTTGGGGCAGACTCGCCGAGGTTTGCAACGAGTATCTGCGCAAGGGGAGTTTGGTCTTTATCGAGGGGCGTTTGAAGACCGATAAGTATGTAGACGACCATGGCGAGAATCGCTATTTTACGAAGGTGGTCGTTCAGCAGATGCAGATGTTAGATAAGAGGGAAGACAAAGGCGTGGTCGAGGAGTTGCCTGCAGAGTATGAAGTAGAGTAGGAGGGCTTCCGCAGATTTTTTCGGTCATTTTTGACGCCCAGAGTCATTTAGGCGGAAAAAATTGCCGCATAATACTGCGATTTAAATATTATGCAGCGTTTTATGCGGTTAAATGATAAGAAAGTTGTGTTTCGGCGGCGTTTTTCGCCGTATAATGCTTAAATCTTATGTTTATACGGCGTTTTAATCCGCCTATCACCTAGTTGGGCAGCGGTAATCTCTACTCTTCTGGTATTGGGGGAAATTCTTGGGCAAAACCAAATTCTTTTGCCATTGCCAACGCACCACGCATAAATGCCGCCCGATAGAACGACGCTTTGCTCATCCCTGATTTTTTCGCCCAGTCTTCTATGGCTTCCTTGTAAGGATTTAGAAGTGTGATCCGCAAACCACCCCACTTTTTCCCTAAATCCCAATCTCCGCCACCTTTTGGGCGACCATAGAACCCACTATTCAATTTGATTTTCTCACTCATTCTCGACCTTCCTGTGACCTTATACGACTATTATTGACCATGTTTTCCCGCAAGCGAGCAGGCTATCATGCTCTCTCTCATTGTCAAGTCCGCTTGCCGCACCCGCGCTCCCTTGACAATGAGCCTCTGTGAGCATGATAAAACGCCTGCTTGCCGGGAAAAAATGGCTTGCGGAAATTTACTTTTACCTCTTGGACTTATGACGTTTTCTCCCTCCTCTTGAGCTTTGCGAGTTTTCGCTTATTTCTGGTTTTTCTTCCACCTTGACCGTCTCTTTTTGCTCCTGGAGCCAGCGTTCATTCACCAGCATCACCAGCAATGCAGACGATGACACGCCATACTTTTTACTCAATTCCTGTAAGCGGTCATAGCTCTCTTGTGACATTCTTGAAATTACCTGTTTTTTCTCCATAATTCAGAATGATATCACTTTGCTATCATTGCGTCAATTCACTTCATCCTTTTTTATGCTTTTTCCTACTTTTTCTCTTTTCCTTTTCCCCTGTAAATAAGGACTATTGATAGCATTATGATAGCACTTTTCTCAATTTTCTTTAGATATGTGCAGGTAGACAAGGAAAAGCATCTTCGTTCGGCTTCGGTGTCCTTCCTCACGAAGGAAACCTCCGAAGCCGCCCCCGAAGATGCCACCCCGCGTGCCCAACATGGCATGAACCCGACCGCACTGTGGTAAAGTTGACTCAATTCTTGACCTACACTAGTTTCTTGAAAGGCGGCGGGTTATGCCCACCGTTGAACGAACTTTTGTTCTAATAATCATGTAGAATCTGGGGAAGTATGGCAGAAAAGACGCCTGTCAAACACGAAGTTGCAGACATATTTAGGATGCACTTGCAAGAATATCAGCAAGTGCATAAGTTGTCCTATCAGCAACGTCAGGCAGCACAGGCACTTATGGATTGCCGGACACCCGCTATGGGTGGCGTTCTCAATCATTGTGATCATGAGGGATGCGGATACCACGAGTTCGCATACAAATCCTGTAAAAACCGACATTGCCCAAAGTGTGGCACGTTTCAGAAAGCACAATGGTTGGAAGCACAAAAGGTCTGGTTATTACCAATCCACTATTTCCATGTAGTTTTCACAATCGATCATATTTTCAACCCATTAGTGTGGTGGAATCAGGAGTTGATGTATTCCCTGTTGATAGAAACCGCTGCACAGACTTTGAAAAAATACGGACAGCAATATCTTGGAGGAGAGTTAGGCTTCACGCTTGTCCTACACACTTGGGGGCAGACCTTGCAAAAGCACCCTCATGTACATTTTATTGTCACAGGGGGTGCACTGGTCAAGAGTGACCGAGGCTATTCCTGGAATGCCGCGAAAAGCAATTATCTTTTTCCTGTGAAGGAATTTTCGCGCGACTTTCGGGTTGCATTTTGCAATGGGGTACGGAAATTATGGAAAACAGGTCGTCTGAATACTTGTGGTGGAAATCTGGATATTACAGGCATGTTGCATAAAGCAGAAACAACGAACTGGGAAGTATTCATTCAGGCTCCTTTATATGGACCTGAGAAATTGATTGAATATCTGGGGCGTTATGTTTTTCGGATTGCGATCAGCAATCATCGTATCTTGGATATAAAACGTGGAAAAGTCACTTTCCAGTATTACGACAACCGTGAAGGAGATAAGTTGAAAGGGCAACTAAAGCAGATGACTCTACCAGCCGTAGAGTTTATTGGGCGCTTTCTCGCACATATACTCCCCACTCGGTTCGTCCGCATTCGACATTTCGGTTTGCATCATGGAACTTGTCGAAAAAAGCTGCAACAGGCTCGGCGCTTGTTGGGGTTGCCCATGAAACTGCCGATTGTTCAGCAACTTAACCTAATCGAATGGCTGAAGCAAATCTTGCAAACCGAAGTCGATCCTCGGCTATGTCCAAAGTGCCAACAGGGAATTTTGAGACCCGGTCGAGAATTTGGACCAATAACCGGCTGGCGTGTACATCTCTTACCAATTATGGGAATCGTTGAAAAATGGAGTTTGGCGATGGTTTGAAGGGCTTCTCCCTAAAAAGCCCTTCAATGGCATGGGTGCAGTGTGTCTGGCAGTCAAAATTGACGGATTTTTATCTTTCCCGAGTCTAAAACCGGTGCTATCTTATGAATTTTCCCAGTGGTTCCCAATAGTGACAGCATAAACGATGAGATAAGTCACCCTTTAAAAAGGTATAATTCTTCAACGTAAACTCCATAACACGTTCGTCCAACACTGCGTGGAGCGGACTCTACACAGAACGAAATCAGTCCCGATTAAAGCAGTTTATTCTGCCCTGGAGTTTTGTTCCGTTTAGTCGCAGCCGCTCACGCTTAACGTTGACTACCATAGTGTCATAAGTGAAGATTAAAAATGGGCGAAGAAAAACTTCAAGAAGCCATCGAATCAATAAAAGAATATATTGAGCGTGATGTTAAAGCAGGTTTCATGGCTCCATCAGAAATCGTAGATCATGCCATTGATGTCTTTTACGGGGAAATCGACTCTGAATTGCTAAAACCAGATGCTGAAAAGATATTGGAAAAAGCACTCAGCGACCATCTTGCGGCGCAGGCTGATTGGCCTGAAGTTACAGACTGTGACCGCTTAGATGATACCTTCGCACAACTGAAAGAGAGCGGCATTGCCGCTGTTCAGGATGCAATTTGCTGCAGCACTTGCGCAATGGAAGATGTAAGCGCGGCAATCGATACAATGCGCAAAGAAGAAATGCCCGTCCGCGGCTACACCTTCTTCCATGAGCAGGATACCGAACATGCGATCCAATCAGGGCGTTTCAATCTTTCGTATGGGTATATAGAAAGAGATCAAGAAGCCGCCATCAAAATCGGCCATGAAGTTAAAGAAGCGCTAGAAAAGAATGGCTTCAAAGTCGAGTGGGACGGAACGATACGTAAAAGAATAACAGTCTTTATAGACTGGCAAAGAAGACGCCAATAAAAAAACACTTCACTAGAGGAGAAAAATAATGTCTGTTAAGTTGAGTAATCCAAAAGGGGTCCCTATGCCAGGCGGGCAATATTCTCAAGCAGCTCAGGTTTCATTTAACACAGATCTGCTCTTTATTTCAGGGCAAGGTCCACAAAATATGGCTGGAGAAACTGTAGGGATTGGAAATATGACCGCGCAGGCTGAGCAGGTTTTTAAGAACTTGCAGGCAATCCTTGAAGCACATAACTCTTCTTTTGCGAAAGCGATCAAAGCCACCATCTATATCACCGACATGTCTTTGCTGGCAGAATTCAATGCCATCCGCGCAAAATATTATGGGGCAGCCAAACCAGCCAGTGCGCTTGTTGAAGTCTCTGCGCTTGTCGGCCCCGACTGGATGCTCGAAGTGGAAATGATCGCCCTTGCTTAACAAAGCAAAAAAATATAAAACCGCACCTTACTGGCGAGGCTCTTCAACAACAAAAGTATCAAAGGCTACACTAAACGGAGAAACCTGATCCCAGTTTGCCGTCACTCCCACATACCCGTGAGTATATTCCGTATCTTCTACTACGGTGATCAATTCACCGTTAACATACAACCCAAGCTCAGACCCAATACATTCTGCAACAATCAATACAGGTGGGGATTCAAATGCGGCCAAGATACGAGCATCATTTCCTGAAGTAAGGAAGCTCGCTGTTTGTGGGCGTATTTTCCAAATTCTAAAGCCACCATCCGTCCCAACCATAAAACTATACATGGCATACTGATCAACCTGTTTACGACAAAGCACGCCGAAATCACCTGAACCATTAAGCACTTGAACCTCTGCACTGACACGGATGTTTTGATAAATTGAAGTCTCGTTTTGAGACATAAATCCACCGTTATCAAAAATATCAAAGCGCAAGGCACTAGCATCAAAGTAAATTTTTATACGTTCTTCATCTCGGATATCAGTCCAGGCTGTGTTCGATAAATTTGAGAAATCATCCGTAAAAACAACTTCCCATTGTGCATCATCAAAAATCTGTGCCTGCGCAGGCAAGGATGATGCTGATTGGGAGTCAGTTCGCGTTAGACCCACAATACCGGGGAATGCGACGATAGTGCCAAACCCGCCAAGTACCAAAAAGACCACTATTAAAAGACCTCGCCCCCATGAACGAGTGCTTTCTTTGGCTTCTTTCAAGACGGGAGGCTGAACAGAAACCGGTTGCGGATCAGTTTCTCGAGAGGGAGCAGATTGAAGTGAAGTTGAAGATACAGGTTTCTCAAACTTATATCCACAATGACCACAGAATATGGCAGTGTCAGGGATATTGTTATTACATTTCGGGCAGTTTATCATTGCCTATCCTTTAAATTGAAAACATTTTGGTTAAGGGCAGATGCAATAGGTAGTATAAGTGCCCCCAACTCCTTCGCAATATGTCTGACTCCAACTAGAACTACACGAACCTCCATATTCAGTGCCGGGGCCATCGCTACTTCCGCTACCACCACCGCTACCGTTATTATTACCACCACTAACCGCTTCATATCCAGGTAAATAAGCGGCTATTTCATAAATGGGAGAATCGCAGCCATTGATATTCAAATTCATCAAACGTCTGGAATTCGCATCTTCTTTGGGTAGGGATATGGTGCAATACAATCTTTCTTTGTAGCCTGCAAGGATGCCGCAACTTGATGTAGTGGAGTCGCCTATCTTAACTGAATACTCCCAAAGACCACTATCGCCAGGGATATCCTTCTCTAAACCGGGAACGCCACCCGGCATCTTAATGTTAAATTGCAAAGGAGCACCGGGCGTCCAGTCCAAATAAGTGACCTTCATACTTTGCGGATCGAAAAGCTCACAACGATCCGGTCCTGCCAATTCAACACCCGCTTCTTCAGGCTTCTCTTCCGGTGCGGAAACATTGATGGAAATGCTCGAGCCGACCTTGCTTCCATCGGCTCCACTGGCGTTTATCCCATAGGATGTCGATTCTTTCGGGCAGACTTCCCTTACACCGTTGGCTTCAACGGTATCACTGTCTAGCCAAACTTTCTGCGCCGCAATGGAAAGCCAATGTACATTCGTGCATTCTCCAACAGTCAGGCTGTAGGCATCAGCCCATATCTCAACTTCAACAGAAATATCAGACGCTTGCGGGTTGGGTTCGTCAGAATAATAGGAATATTTGTATCATCTCAATAATTTGGGGTAGATGAAAAAGACCAACCCAAATTGAGTTCTTTGGCGCGTGCTTTGACCAAATCCGCCAAGGGTGGAATCTGGTGCAGCTTTGAAATGCGGTCTTGTAAATAAT
>Ga0209042_1002090_pt1 | contig 13760 bp, 18 predicted proteins | sample SaaInlV_200m_DNA_6_FD_184649 | JGI IMG/M metagenome (GOLD analysis project Ga0209042, IMG submission 184649) | Marine microbial communities from expanding oxygen minimum zones in the Saanich Inlet - SI037_S2LV_200m_DNA (SPAdes) (version 2) | ecosystem: Environmental > Aquatic > Marine >...
AAAGGATCTCTTTGTGGGGATTGTCATTTTGATAAATCAAAGGAATACTATGAAGGAAAGGTAAGACAGCCATGTGCACAATGTAAAATGACTCAAAAAATTACAGATCTATGGGAACCACGATGGCAATGGGACATGGATGGTCTGTTATGTAAAACATGTTTTGATAAAAAGGAAGAAAGTTTTGGAAAAAAGAAGAATTTTTGTGCTCTATGTGGAGGAAAAATGGGATTGATAAGATATAATCCAAAAGGAACATGGAAAGTAGAAGGTCAACTTTGTAGGAAATGTTGGGACGGTAAAAAAACTGAGTTTGGATAAGAGTGAAATTTTTTAAAAAATACACATGTAATATCTGTGAGAAAAAATTTTCAAAAGAAGAAGAACTAATGAATCATAAACAAATTTTACATGGTAAGGATTTAAAATATGATTGTAAAGAATGCAACAAGTATTTTTCAAACATGGAAGATATGAGAACTCATTTACAAAAAGTGCATAGTTATAAAAAAGACAGATAGATTAGATTGCTTTTACTGTTTTTACTACAGGCGGTCTATCTTTAGTAAATACTCTAAATCCACAAATACATTTGATTTCAGGTAAACGAGATAGTTCAGTGTTTGATACGCTTGTTCCACATCTAAGACAAGAATAGTTTACATCAAAAGTCTCAACAGGGGTTTCTTCTACTTCTTCTTCAATATTTTCTTCAACCATGTTTATCATCAAAATTTCTATAATTTAGATATTCCCAATTACGTCAAAGACAATTCAATGTAGACATCATCAGGGATTTTTAGTCTCATTAATTGTCTAATTGCCTTATCATCAGCGTTGATATTTATAATTCTCCGATGCATTTTCATCTCCCATTTTTCATATGATGCAGTTCCACTACCGCAAGGTGATTTTCTTGTTGCAACGTGTAATCTTTTTACTGGAAGTGGAGTTGGACCTTTAACTTTAACACCTGTTTTTTTTCCAATACCCATAATTTCACCACATACACCATCCAATTTTGGTAGATTGACAGAAGTGAGTTTAACACGGGCAGTTTGTGTCATAAAATTCGCCTAAGGTTTGTACTCTTCGGTGATTTCTTTTACAATTCCTGCTGCAATAGTTGCACCCATGTCTCGGAGTGCAAATCTACCCATTTCAGGGAATTCCTTAAAGGTTTCAATACAAGTTGGTCTCACCGGTCTAATTTTTACAATTGCAGAATCTCCAACTTTAAGGAATTTTGGATTTTCTTCTTCAACTGCACCAGTTGCAGGATTAATCTTTTGGAGGAATTCTGTAACAGTTGCTGCTACTTGTGTAGTGTGTGCGTGCATGACTGGAGTGTATCCAGGGGCAATTGCGGTTGGATGGTGAATAACTATAATTTGTGCTTTGAATTCTTTTGCAACATTTGGTGGTGCATCAGGAGTTCCAAGTACATCACCTCTTTTGATGTCTTTCTTTTCAACACCTCTGAGGTTAAATCCAATGTTGTCACCTGCTTCTGCAGATGGCATTTCTGTATGGTGGGTTTCAATAGATTTGATTTCACCAGGAGCGCCTGAAGGCATGACAACAATTTTGTCACCTGCTTTCATAATTCCTGTCTCAACTCTACCTACAGGTACAGTACCGACACCAGTGATTGTATAAACATCTTGAATTGGAACACGTAATGGTTTACCAATTGGTTTTTCTGCTACTGTGAAGTCATCAAATGCTTCAAGTAGTGTTTTACCCTTATACCAATCCATGTTTTCAGTTTTCTTAACTAAATTATCTCCTTTCCATCCAGAGACTGGAATAATTGCTACATTTTCTAGTTTGTAACCAACAGATTTGATTAAACCTTCACCTTTTGCTTTGGCTGCATTGAATGCATCTTCTTTGTATTCAACTGCATCCATCTTGTTGATTGCAACAATTAGTTGGCCTACACCAAGTGTTTTGAGCAAGAATGCGTGTTCTCTTGCTTGTCCACCTGCTGCAATTGCAGTGTCAGTTTCACCTTCTTTAGCTGAAAGTACTAAAATGGCTGCATCTGCTTCAGAAGCACCAGTAATCATATTTTTAATAAAGTCCCTGTGACCAGGAGCATCAATCAAAGTAAAGAAATACTTTGCTGATTCAAATTTTTGGAAAGCAAGATCAATTGTAATTCCTCTTTCTCTTTCGTCTTTAATATTATCCATAACCCATGCATACTTGAAAGTATCACCTTTTCCGGTCTTTTCTGATTCTGCTCCGTGTGCTGCAATAGTTCTCTCATCTACAACACCAAGATCCATTAAGAAATGACCCATTGTTGTTGATTTTCCATTATCAATATGACCTGTTACAATCATGTTTAGGTGGGGTTTGTCTGCCATATGACATCAGCATTCAAAGGGATTTATTACTGTTATGAATTTTTGAAAAAAATATCATGTTTCTTCAATTTATTTTAGATCATAAAATTTTCCAAAAGCACATAAATCATGGTGAATGGAATTAGAACTATGAAGATCACAGTATCAGTAATCAAAGCAGATGTTGGCGGAATAGGAGGACATACAATGCCAAGTGATGCATTACTTCAAGCAATTAAAGACGTAGTTAAAGACAGATCAGATCTACTAATTGATTATTACATAGGATACTGTGGTGATGATACACATATTGTAATGTCTCACACTCACGGTGTAGACAATGAACAAATTCACAAAATGGCATGGGACGCATTTATGGCAGGAACCAAAGTTGCAAAAGAAGAAGGATTGTATGGTGCAGGACAAGATCTGTTAAAAGATTCTTTTTCAGGAAATGTAAAAGGCATGGGTCCTGGAGTTGCAGAAATGGAGTTTGAAGAAAGACCAAATGAAGCATTTACAGTATTTGCAGCAGATAAAACAGAACCTGGCGCATTTAATTATCCAATTTATAGAATGTTTGTAGATTCACTAAGTAATACAGGATTAATTGTAAACGACAATCTTGCAAATGGAGTAATCATGAACATAATGGATGTAGAGCAAGGTAAAGTTGCAGCATTAGAATTATGGCAAGATAAACCAACAATTGAAGCAGCATTAATGTATCCAGGAAGATATGTTGTAGACACAGTTACTACTAAAGACGGAGAACCGATCCTTGCAGCATCAACTGATAGATTACACAATATCGCAGGAACATATGTTGGAAAAGATGATCCAATTTGTGTAGTAAGAACACAAAAACTATTCCCAGCAACAGAAGAAGTTGGAAGTGTGTTTAACAATCCACATTATGTTGCAGGAAATACACGTGGGAGTCACAACATGCCATTAATGCCAGTAAAACTAAATTCTCCAGCAACAATCAATTTCTGTATTCCAATTGTAGAAGCACTTGTGTTTAGTATGCATAATGGAAAGTTTACAGGTCCCTTTGATGGATTTTCAACTCCAGATTGGGATTACATAAGAGAGATTGCAACAAAGAAGGCAATTGCAATTAGAAGCCAAGGGTTCATTCATCCAGCAACACTAGTACCATCAGAATTAGAATATGCAGAAGGATACAAAGCGAGAATGAGTGTGTTGGAAGAAAAAATGAAGCCTATTGAAGGTGCTAGTTCTGGCGGAGTAAAGAAAGAAAATTACGAAGATCCAGATTAAGAGTTTTCAAATTAGAAATTATAAGAAATAGTTAAATCAAAAAAAGACATACTACTAGTACATGAAAAGTACTTTTCAAAGAGTCTTTGATTGGAAAACATACCTCATCACAGTAATAGCAGTAATTTCATTTTCAAATTTCATGATAGTTTTATTTGGAGAAACAATACCAGGAATCATTTTGGCATTTTTCAAATTGGCAGGTGAGTATGTAATTTTAGGATCAGTGTTCATTTTTGCATTTGCTTGGCTTCTAAAAGCAAGGCCACATAATCGACCTAAAGAATATTCAATAGTAGTTTTAGACGTGTATGGGGAAAAAAATAAGATAGAAGGGATTAGAACACACTTCAAAACACATGATGTTGCGTGGAGTTTTATGAAACAGTACAAAAAAACATATCCGCTGTATAATTTTGCACTAGTATCAAATCTCCCAAATTCAGACAAACCAACAATTTTTAGATACATCTAGATTCAGACTTTTATTCAGGATTATGTAGAGAATAAGAATGGAGTTTGATGTTTTAGCTGATTCATTTAACAAAATGGAATCAACTAGAAAAAGATTAGAGTTGACACAATTTCTAGTGGAGTTATTTGAAAAAACGCCTCACGAAGTAATATCAAAAATAACATATCTGTTACAAGGAAAACTAAGACCGGATTTTGAAGGAATAGAGTTAGGAGTTGCTGAAAAGCTTGCAATAAGAGCAATTTCAAAATCATCAGGAATACCAATTAAAAAAATTGAAGAAGAATACATGAAAGAGGGAGATCTTGGAGATGCCGCATCAATAATTTTAGAACAAAAAACACAGACAACGTTTCTTGCAGAAGATATCACTGTAGAAAGAGTCTATGAGACATTGTTTAAAATTGCAAATCTAGGCGGGGCACGATCACAGGATATGAAAATGAAATACATCTCTAGTTTACTAAATGACGCTAGTCCACTAGAAGCAAAATATGTCTTAAAGATATTACTCGGAACTCTAAGACTAGGAGTTGCTGAAAATACCGTAATGGATGCATTAGCAATAGCATTTTCAGGCAATAAAGAAAACAGAAAAATTTTACAGCACGCATATAACGTTTCAAATGATTTAGGAAAAGTTGCAGAAACAATTGCAGCAAAGGGACTCAAAGGAATAGAAGAATTTGAAATAACTATGTTTGATCCAATTAGACCGATGTTAGCAGACAGAATAAAAAGTGAAAGTGAAGCAGTTGAAAAATTTGGAAATGAATTTGCAGCAGAATACAAACTAGATGGAGAAAGAGTCCAACTTCACATTGAAGGAGACAAGGTAATATTATTTTCAAGAAGTCTTGAAAACATTTCTAGTTATTATCCAGACATAATAGAGAAAATTCCAAAACTAGTTCAAGCAGACAATGTAATTTTAGAAGCTGAAGCAGTAGCAATAAATGAAAATACAGGAGAATTTTTACCATTTCAAGAATTAATGCATAGACGTAGAAAATACCAAGTGGAGAAAGCAGTTACACAATATCCAATCACAGTTAACTTTTTTGATATCTTATATTGTAATGGGAAAAGTTGTTTGGAATTAGATTATAGAGATAGAAGAGAACGATTAGAAAAAGTCATCAAAGAAGACAATTTTGCAAAACATATTCCAATGACGATAGTAAAAAATGAAAACGAAGTAGAAGATTTTATGGAAAATAGTATCAATGCAGGAAGTGAAGGTTTGATGTTAAAGATGTTAGATAAACCATATCAAGCAGGTTCAAGAGGAAGTCATTGGTTAAAACTAAAACGAGAATACCAAAATGAGTTAGGAGATAGCTTAGATCTTGTGGTAATAGGAGGATATTTTGGAAAAGGAAGAAGAACAGGAAATTATGGAACATTATTACTTGCAACATATGACGAGGATGAAGATACCTTCACAAGTATTTGTAAAGTGGGTACAGGATTTACAGATGAAAGTTTAGATCAATTATATCAAATATTAAATCCAAAAGTTTCAATTAAAAAAAATCCACGAATCAATAGTGAAATGGAAGCAGATGTGTGGTTTGAACCAGAATTAGTAATAGAAGTAGTAGCATCAGAAATTACACTTAGTCCAATTCACAAAGCAGCTAAAGATAAAATTAGAAAAGATGCAGGGCTAGCTCTAAGATTTCCAAAATTCACAGGAAAAATAAGAGTAGAAAAAGCAGTAGAAGATGCATCAACAAATGAAGAAGTGATTACACTCTACAAAGGACAAAAAAAGATTGCACATGACAAAAATTTGATGTAATCAGACACAAAAAACATCAAAAATCATAGAGGATTTAAATTACCTGCGAGGGTTTTGCTTTTTGTTATGTACAGCGGAGAACTTGAAGTTCAAGCAAAAAGAAAGGCAATAGCAGTACTACAAGACGAAATTAACAGAATTCTAAATGCAGCTAGGGAACTTGCAACATTACCTGATCTAATGATGAAAAAAGAAAAGACAGGTATCAAAAATGCACTAGAACAGATTTCAACAATAGAAGAAGAAGTTGAAAATCTTAGAAGAAAAATTACAAGAGAAGTAGCAGATGTTGGAGGATTAATCATGAATAGAGAAAACCTCCTAAACACAGCATACACAATGGATGAAATTGCAGGTTACATCACAGGCATTGCATTCAAACTCTCAAATGTAAAACCAGCCACATTAAAAAGTGCAAAACTTGACAAAGACATCACAAAATTAATTGAATTAGTTGTAGATGAAGTTTACAAACTAAATGAAATTATTAGAAGTCTAAATACAAACACTGCAAATGCAATTGAATTAGCTCAAGAAACACAAACAATAGAAAGAGAAATTGACATCAAATACAGAGAAGCAACAATAAAACTTCTATCAGAAGTAACAAACACAAAAGAGTTATTGTTAATTAAAGATGTAATTGAGGGAATAGAGGAAATGGCTGACAAATGTCAGAGAGTTTCAGATTCTTTCATATTATTAGCATTGAGCCTATAGAGAAAAACAATTCAACATTTTTACTTTATTTTAAATAATTTTTTGGAATTCTGCCACACTATAGAATTCATATACGTTTAGGATTTTAAAAAACCATGAAAAGTGAATTGATTGAAAACAGAATAATTGTTTGGGATATTGAAGATTCACGTAAACTATTCAGTCAAGGATATTATGGCAAACCCATAGGAATTCCAAAACCAAAAATTGAAGAAATTGATGTACCACTAATTTTGGATCTAATTGAAGGGTTGTATCTCTTAGAAAATAAAAAAATTACCATTACAAAATTAAAACAAAAAGTAACTGTAGAACAAATGACTGAGATTTGTAAAAAAGAAGTTCATGAATTTGATAAAAAATATTTGGTGTATAAAAATTTCAGAGACAAAGGATACATAATAAATCCAGGAATAAAGTTTGGTTGTGATTTTGCAGTTTATGAAAAAGGTCCAGGAATCGATCATGCACCATTTTTAATTCAAGTGTATAACAGAAATGAATCAATCACATCAACTGGGATTGTTCTTGCAGGTAGATTGGCAACATCAGTTAGAAAACAATTCATTTTAGCAATTCCAAAAGGAAAAGATACAGTAGAATTTTTGGCGTTAGATTGGTGGAAGGCTTAGATGGATTTTATATGACCAGCAATTTTATCATAAATCTCAAAAAGTTCTTTTGAAATGCCAAATGCAATATGATTATCCCATTTACCTCTAATTCTAATAACATCATCAGTTGGCTCAACATAGATTGTAGCATCTTTTACTGATTGACGTGCAATCATTTCATTAAGTTCAGTATCGGCATTTAACAAAGAGTTCAAACTGCCAATACCATCCCATTCAACCTTAACTACAGACTTTGAAGAGAAATGACCCTTTGTAGTTAGTTTGGTCTTTGTAACATAATTTCCAAAAGTAGTACCGATATTTTTTTTCACAATAAAATGTGCTTGAAATCTATCTAGTGCGCCCCAAGGCAAAGGATTTGGATCTTGCATATCTTATCCTTTTTGAATAATTTGAATTACGTCAATGTTAGAGTTCTTGATATCAAGACTTCCTCTATTAGTTACCATTCTTGGGGTTTGAGCAAAATATCTACAGTAATAATCGCCTTTTTCAACATCATTAGTTCCAATTTCATGAGATTCAGAATCGATACCGATTTTTTTTAACATTTCACCAAATTTCTCAGGCCATGTTTGATAGACAAATGTATCAGGTTCTGAATCATGCATTAAAAATTATGAATCACACCTACAAATAAAGATATCAAAAAAATGAAACATAGATCAATCAAATTAAATATTACAAATGACTGGCCATGTTATCTATGTCAAAGTTTCAAGGCAAAATTGCTCTGATTACAGGTAGTGGTACAGGTATCGGCAAAGCCATTGCAACAAAATTTGTTGAAAATGGAGCCAGTGTAATCATTCTTGGAAGACGAAAAGAACCATTAGAGGAAGCTGCCAAAGGATTAGAAGAAATTATTTCACAAAACAATAGCGGGGCATCAGTTAGGATTTTTGCAGGAGTAGATGTTGCAGACGAATCAGCAATGACTGAAATGTTTGAAGTGTTAAAAAATGAAAATATCAATTTAGATTATGTGATTAATAATGCAGGAGTGTCAGGACCTGTCACATGTTTTGCAAATGCACCATTAGAGGAATTCAAAAGTACAATTGGAATTCATCTAACAGGTACATTCTGGGGTTCAGTTCAAGCACTCAAAGTCATGAAAGAGGGTGGAAAAATAATTACAATTTCAACGTTTTTCACTGAAGAGCGACCTCTAGAGCAAAGACCATACAGATTTAGAAGTCCATATACTGCAGCGCAAGGTGCAAAAAACAGACTAGCAGAATTAATGTCATGGGAATTAACAGATAAAGGAATTATTTCAATTGCAACAAATCCAGGGCCAGTCCATTCAGATAGAATCTACAAAACAGTGTATCCAAAAGCAGCTTCTGAATTTATGAGAGTTAGTGGATTTGAAGATTTAGTTCCAACAGAAGTTAGTGCAGCCAGTCAAGAACTACTACCATTACTAGGCGAAGATGAAAATATCATTAAAGAAGGAATTGTAAAAGCAGCAGAAAAACTTGCAAATGGAAAAGACGTTTCAAAATTAACTGAGACATTTACAAATCTATTAAACAAAATTCAAACAATTGCAGAAAAAGTTCAAAACAACACATCACATATGATTGCAAATAGAGAATTCTTATCTCAAGGGCAAGTTTCAGAATCAGTTCTCAATTTATGTGATGATGAAATTGCAAAAATTCTAAACGGCAAAGTTATTCCAGGAGATAGAGTATTTTATCCAGTTAAACCACATATTGGCACTGCAACCCCAGGGGTTCATCAGCCAGACTTTACAGGGAAAGCAATTGTGTTTACCATTGATGCAACTGATAAAACAGATGCAGAAAGAGTTGAATTTTTAGCAGCACATGTAGAGAAAAATGGTGGTAAAGTTGCATGCTTTATTTCACAAAATACACCTAAAGATCTTCAAGAATACATTAGTGGAAAATTCCACTCACATGTTGTAGATATTAAAAATCCTGAAGAGGTTCAAAGATGGTTAAACACAGCCAATACAAATTTGGGTGAAATTCTTGCAGTAATTCACATTACAGGTAAACTACCAGAAATTTCAAAATTAATTGAATTAGATAGAGCAGGATGGGAGGAGCTCACTGAAAAATTCATCTCAACTCCAGCTACTGTAGCCCAAAGAACACTAGAACAATTTGTTCCAGGAGGAAAAGATGATCCAAGATTATACAAAGATGCAAAGGGAGCAATCATGATAGTTGGTCCAGATTTACCAGTAGGACGCAAAGTAACAGGAACTCAAAGAGCTCAAGTTGAAGTGTTTAGAGGAGCATTAAGACCATTTACAACAACAGTAAATCAAGAACTAAGTGATGTTTTAAAATCAAAAATTAGATTGTTTACAGTATTTCCAGGTACAGTTGCAGGTGCAGAGCCAAATAATCAAAACATTGCAGACGCATTAAATTTCCTCGTATCTGACAGTTCAAATTCATCATCAGAAGTTACATTCTGTGTTGATGAATCAAGATAAGAATGAGAAAGTTTGTAGATTTCAAAATAGGGGATTCATTTTTTTCCACATGCAGTATTTCAGATAAAGAGTTAGAAGAGTACCTAAATTTCTCCAGAATAAAAAACGCATTTTTAGAAGATAAACAAAAAGGGATACAAAAATTAGTTTCAGGTAGGGCCATTTTGTCAAGAATGGAGGGGGAATTTTCAAGATCAAGTCAAATCTATGGAAATGATATTGTTTTTTTGGGTACAGATGGGGATTTGGAATGGGGAAATAGAAACACCCGATTTGTCAAGCCACTGTACACTGATCAAGTGCTGAAATTAAAATTCTCAATTTCAGGAAAAAAAGATATCGATGAAGAATATGGAAAGATTTCAGTAGACTATGAAGGAACTAATCAAGAAGGAGAAACAATAGTTATTTCAAAGAAAAATATCTACAAAATAAAAAAAGAGCCAGAAAAATAAAACTCAAAAAAAATAGAAATAATCAGACTACTTTCTAAATGATGCAGCAGATAACTGGTCACCGTGGTAACTAACGATTACAGTGTATACACCTGAAATCCATTCTTCACTATGTACTAGAGGTGATTCAAATTCTCCAGATGCAGACAATACAGTAGATAATTCAACTGAAGTGTTGTCAGGTCTGATAATTTTAACATCAATTGGAATATCAGAGTCAACATTCTCAAAGTCTCCATCAATCATTATCATGATTGGGGAAGATAGTATCTTATCCTCAGAATCAACAGATACACAGTTTGCATCTTGACATTGTGCTGTAGAAGCAGATGAATTAGTAGATGATTTATCTCCAATAAAGAAGTTCAATTCAGAAATTGTGTTTCCATCATATGATGCATGTAAGGTGTAATCTCCAGATATCCAAGACTCAACAAGGATAGTACTAAACTTGCCATCTTTTGTCAAGATGGTAGTTAGTTCTTCAATCTCACCAGTAGGTCTTGTGAAAGTAATTTCAACTAGCCCAGAAATTGCCTCCAAAGAGGTACCATAAACAGTTCCAGTAGAATCTGCAACAGACACGTCTTCATAGATAGGATATCCAAATTTTGATTCCAAGGAATTAGAGGTCTCTTGTAATTTTAGAGAAAGTCCATTTTTGTCAACAGGGACATCAGATTGCATATTTGAATTAATTATGAAATCAGTAACAAAGGAGCGATTAGAAGAAGACAATAATCCAAACACATTGTCTTTGAATGTATCATCAATATCCACTATTGTCACATGTAATGCTTCAGCATAATTTCCACCAATTTCATCAATTATTCTCTCCTGACTTGATGTAACAGATGTGAATCCCATAACAGTAATGGATATGATAATCACCAAAAAGCTCATTAGAATTTTTATCCCTATTCGCATTTGATAGTAATTTGTAGCTTATCACATATAATTGGCAAGTCAGAATGAATTAGGGTTCAGTCAAAAAATAACACACATAATAAAAAATTTAGAATATACCGGAGAGCAGACAAGTCTCTCCAGCCATTAGATCAAATGACCTAACAACAATTTACGTTACAAAATTACTATAAAAGGACGTAAAAAATTCAGAGGCTAAAATCCAAAGAAATTCAAATTATCAAACATAGAGTCAAAGAATAGTTTTCCAGCAGCTATCAATATCACAACAGATACTAAAATTTGCAAATAACGTTCTTTGATATCTATAGATAATCTTGCACCAATCAGACCACCAATAAAAGATCCAATAGCCAAAAATCCAGCTTGAAGAAAATCAGGATGGCCCAGGACACTATGTACTATAACTCCAGATAAGGATGCAAATAATAAAATTAATTGTGAAGTAGGAGCAGCTCTTTTCATAGCCATTCCCATTCCAACCACCATTAATGGAACAAAAATTATTCCTCCACCTATTCCAAAAAAGGATGAAATAATTCCAGCAAAAAAACTAGCCCCTACTGCAAAAATCATCATCTGTTTGGATAAGGTTTTTTCTTTGCTCTCGATTTTTTTCCTCAAGAAAATATAAGCTGCAGATGCAATCAACACAAACCCAAATAAAACTTTGAATATTTCAGGGGCAGCATCAGTTGAAATAAGTGCACCCAATACAGTACCAGGTACAGATAGCAATCCAAGTTTTAGACCTAATGAGAATTCAATTCTTTTTTGTTTAGAATAAGATACAGTAGATGCAATTGCATTACTTAATGCAGCAAACAAACTATTACTTGCAGCAACAGTTGGAGGAAATCCCAAAAATGTTAAAACAGGAACTACAATTATCCCACCGCCAAGACCAATCATAGAACCAAGCATTCCTGCAGCAACCCCAAGTGGAATTAACCATAATTGATCAATCATCGTAATCGACAATCAAAGAATTTCACAGTATATAATTAAACTATTTTAGCACAATTAACGTCCACAAATAAGATTCATCAGTAGAGGTTATTTCCAAAATCAGTTGTTTTTGAGCCAATCCATTCATTTTGGATTTAAGGGTATTTTGAGAGGATTCAAGGTATTTTGACTCTGCTGCATCAAGCCAGGAAGATACTGATTCAAATCCACCAGGTTTTTGTTCATCCCAACAATCACACACTAAATTCTCAATCATAGTTTGAAAAACAAAGTCAATTTTATCTCGTTTAGACCCCAGATCAGGAGATACCTCAATAATTGCTAGAGCCATAGAAGGTGATATTGGATTTCCACCCATGTTGAGATTTCCCAAAGGTTTACCATCAGAATCAACTAGTGCAGTAGTTATACAATATTGAACAAATTTCTGGATACCGTCATTATCAAAATATGTACAATATTGTCCAACTGTATCATCAGAAATCACAGTTGGAGATGACATTACGATACCATTTGCAATTAGTATTTTTTGCATACTATCAATATTAGAATAAATGAAATTTACATCAGGAATAGATTGATCATCTAACGTATTTCCAGAAAAAAACACAGCAGCAAATACAGTTCCAATACCAAGTAAAATTAAAAGTAGAATTTTCATATTCATAAAATTAATCAAAAAATATTGTAAAATAAGGTTTCGTAATTTTAAATTGAGATTATTTCCAATATAGAATCTTTAGTGATGTTAGCGTTATCAACGAATCCAGAAGTAACTTCAAGAATATAGAGTGCTTGTCCATCAGGAACAATACTTTGACATGCTGCAATTTCTAAGGGAGTTTTACATGGAGGAACATCTTTTTCAATGTGAACAACTTTACCGTCTTTATCAAACCAAATCATATCAAGGGAAAATTGCATGTTTAACATCCACAAAGGATACAGTCCAGGTTTATCAAACACAAAAATCATACCCTGATCAAAAGGGAGTTGATCTTGAAACATCAAACCACGAACACGTCTAGGTTCAGTGTCTGCAATTTGCACCACAAGAGGAATATCATCTAACATGATTGTCCCCTTTGGAAATTCAACAGATTCTAATTTAATCTCACTTGGCATCGATATTAATCCGGCAATACCAATAACTACAGCAGCAATGAAAATTGGAACTAAAGCTTGTGTTCTAGTTGTCACATGTAAAATTGCTAGAGTCCTTTTAAAAACTAAGTTACATTACAGAACTTTTAAAATCATTAATTGATGAAATTGTGCTTTTTGTTTCATGACCAATATCGTGGATAGTAGAACCATTGTATTTTTTATCAAGATATCTACCTGCAACGATCATAGGTCCACCAAGTGCAACTGTAACACCAGTAGGTTCAGGAACCCACAACATCAAGAATCCAATTTTTTGGAGTTTTTTACCTGGGGCAGGAGCTTTTTGTAAAGCACCCAAAGAGCTAGCAGTATGAGCGTCATCAATTTTTGCCACATCTCTATACAAATTTGCCCTACGATGAGCAGAATCAGAGAATTTTCGCAATTTATCTAGTCGTGCCTTTAAAGGATCAATCATGCCTACATCAGATTTTAAAAAAAATAGATAACATTCAAAGATCAATTCCAGTTACAGTCAAGTCAATAAA
>Ga0209042_1002096_pt1 | contig 13731 bp, 10 predicted proteins | sample SaaInlV_200m_DNA_6_FD_184649 | JGI IMG/M metagenome (GOLD analysis project Ga0209042, IMG submission 184649) | Marine microbial communities from expanding oxygen minimum zones in the Saanich Inlet - SI037_S2LV_200m_DNA (SPAdes) (version 2) | ecosystem: Environmental > Aquatic > Marine >...
CCCCCCTGCCGTTCTCGCCCACGTTCGCCTCCGCTCGCGCGTTGACCAATGTTGCAGTCGAGAGCAAACGACTGCCTGTTCACCATGACGCAGTATGCTGTCGACCAGTGAGTTGCGCACGAGATTGACGCGTATGCGCGACTTCCGGGAGCGGCCACCCCTGGCCGGCGCCATTGGGAGCCGCTTCCCATAGTCACGGCTCTGTCCGAAACGGCGGAAGGACAGTAGACACATTCCACAGACATGCCTGGCGGGGGTTTGCCCTCACTCGTTGAGGCGGATGGTCGTCCGCACAAAATCGCTCGTCGGCGTGTCCCATCCGGGCATAGGTGCTCGAGGCCCCGCGACCAACTCGCATGCTTCCCCGAAGACGCGTTTGCCGCCGGCTGCGAAACGGGCCAGACTCAATCCCGTCACAGGCAGGGCCACTGTCCGACTCTCTCCGGCGTCCAGTGTCACGCGGGAGAAGGCGACGAGGGAGCAGTTGGGGGTCTCCGATCCAGGGGTGTGCTTCACGTAAAGCTGAACGACTTCGTCTGACGCCTGCGCCCCGGTGTTGGCAACGTCCACCTCGACGGTGACAGTTGCGCCGGCTGCGACAACGTCCTGATCTGTTCGGAGGGCACGGTACTCGATGGTCGTGTAGGTCAGGCCGTACCCGAAGGGGAACATCGGGGCTTCCCTGGCGTACTTGTACGTGCGCCCGGCCATGGCGTAGTCTTCGAATGGGGGGAGTTGCTCAGTAGACACGGGGAATGTGATGGGGAGCCGGCCGGCCGGTGAGGCATCGCCAAAGAGAACGTCGGCGATGGCGTTTCCCCCTTCTTCGCCCGGGTACCAGGCCCAGAGAACAGCGGCGGCTTTCTCGACGATTTCGGGCATGGCAATTGGGCTTCCCGACATGACCACAACTACCGTCGGGACTCCAGTATCCATCAGCCGTTCAAGGAACGTGCATTGGGGCTCCGGCAACTCGATGCGATCCCGGTCGCCTTTGGTTGGGGAGAGGATGGCATCGCCTTCCTCACCCTCGAAGAGCTCTGAGAGGCCCACGACCGCGATGGCGACTTCATAGCTGCCAGCATCGCCGATGGCCCAGCCGGCGGAATTCGGATTCGGGCGATCCATCAGGCACGCGTGCCGGTACTCGACACTGACCCCATCGGGTACACGCCCAATGATGCCTTCCAGAACGGTGACCAGCCGGGAGTTCAAGCCGTAGTAGTTACCCAGAAGGGGCTGTACCGCAGCGGCGTTGTGACCCAGGACCGCGATGCGGCGGATGTCTTCTCGGAGCGGCAGGATCGCGTTGTCGTTCTTCAGCAGAACCATCGACTGCACGGCGGCTTTGCGGGCCAGTGCTCGATGGGCCTCACAGTCAACGACCGAGGACGGCGTATCTGACCAGGGGACCTGCTCCGGTGGGTCGAACATCCCGAGTCGGAAACGAGTCTGCAGCAGGCGCCGGAGCGAAGCATCCACGAACGCTTCATCAAGCAGGCCCTGGCGAACAGCCGCCAGGACGCGCTCGTAGGTGCAGCCACAGTTGAGATCGCACCCGTGACTCAGAGCCAGGGCAACCGACTCCTCCGGCGTTTCCGTGACGTGGTGGTGTTCATGGAAATCCCTTACGGCCCAGCAGTCTGAGAGGAAGTGTCCCTGGAAACCCCACTCATCCCGTAGGCGCCCCATCAGATCCGCGCTCGCACAACAGGGCTCGCCGTTGGTGCGATTGTAGGCCCCCATGATTGCCTCAACACCCTCCTTTACGAGGTGCTCGAAGGCGGGCAGGTAGGTCTCCTGCAGGTCCTTCTCCTCGGCTACCGCATCGAACTCATGGCGCAGGGCTTCGGGGCCGCTGTGGACGGCGAAGTGTTTGGCGCAGGCGGCCGTCTTGAGGTAGCGTGGGTGGTCTCCCTGCATACCGTGGACAAAGGCGCCGCCGAGCTCGGCGGTCAGGAAGGGGTCTTCGCCGAATGTCTCCTGCCCGCGTCCCCAACGCGGGTCTCTGAAGATGTTGACGTTTGGGGACCAGAAGGTGAGCCCCGTGTAACGGCTGCGATTGCCGCGGCGCACAGCGGCGTGGTGTTTGGCCCGTCCTTCGTCCGAGATGACTGACGCGATCTGCTCCATCAGCTCGACGTTGAACGTTGCCGCGATCCCGATGGCTTGGGGGAAGACCGTGGCTTTGCCTGAACGGGCGATCCCATGCAGGGCTTCGTTCCACCAGTCATAGGCCGGTACGCCGAGGCGTTCGACGGCCGCGGCACTGTGCAGCAGCTGCGATGCTTTCTCCTCAAGAGTCATGCGGCCAACCAGATCCTCGATGCGCGTTTCCACGGGCAGATCGGCGTCCAGATATGGGAGAGTAGTACTCATTGGTGGTCCCCTATAGTCATGATCAGTGTAGCTCGAGGATCTCACACGGCCCGATTGTGCCAACGTGTTCGGTGTCGCCGATGGCCAATCTGTAGTCTGTCTTTCGCCCACACATTTCGCACAGGACGATGCGTGCGGTATCAGGCTCCAGGCCGGCCAGACGAACGTTCGCCGGCGTAAGCTCGATCAGTTGTCGGTCTGCCTCCGCGACGTTCAGCGTATCAAGGATGGTTGGTCCGTGGGCCAGCGCCTGGGCGAGATTGGGGAGGGCCGCATCCTGCCAGGGACCGGCGAACGGGACGACCACGAAACGGTGTTGAAGCTCCCCGTAGAAGAACTCCTTGTACCAATCGGTATCACAGCCGTAATCGCCGATGGTGTCTCCGGACCAATGTTGCAGTTTCTTACGGCCTCCGCTTGTGATGGACTTGCCCATGCAGACCCCCAGGCGTCCGGCGTCGCCGTGGACTTTGAATGACTGTGACCCATTCTGGGAGACGATTGCGGCTCCGCCGTCGTCTTCCCGGCTGATGAATGCGTGAGTCAGAGGGGCGACAAAGGACTCGCTTGTGTTTGGGTGCCGGACAACTCCAAAGGGAGCGTCATACCAGATGTCGCCCGGGGAGCCGGTACTCAGGGAAGCACAGAGCCCCCCCGGGCTGAAATCGGTCTTTGGGCCGTCGGCATCGAAATCATCGAGCGCATCGACCAAGGTGGGATAGGTGAACCAGAAGCGCCAGTCTGCGAACACGCTGTCTCCGTCCAGGGCGTATTCTGCGCGGAAGTGGATGTGATAGTCCAGTTGCCGACAGGCGATCAGACGTGGGTAGGGCCCCGGGATTACGGTCACGCGCCAGTCCCCCTCCGGCTGCGGATCCCGCAGTTCCGAGTCCAGACACTTGACGTAGATCTGGAATGGGTCAAGGCCGAGTCGCAGGTCGGCGCGTCCGGCTTGCGAGATTCGCAGTTGGCCATCCGCGAAGACCGCAGTCAGCTGACCGTTGGAGACTTGCGTGGCTGCTTCCTCAATGGCGACGGGACGCGAACTCCGCACCTTTCGGAAACCTGAGACGGAGTAGGGCGCAGTGGCCAGGCGCAGGTGGTGTTCCCAGCTGTTGCCGTCTCGTCGGATGAGCTGGACGACATCGGTGCCCTGGGCATCCAGAAACGCGAGGGGCTCTGGTGCGGAGAGTGTGTGCCATGCGGCAGCCGCGGTGCCATGTGGCGTGATGACGGTGAGCCCAGGCTGAGGAGAGCAATCCTGTTCAGCAGGTAGAAGCTGTCGACGGATGACGCTCTCGGCCAGGAGTTGGGCCTCGTGGAAGCTGTCGGTGCGCTCGAACCGTCGTTCCAGGAGCGGGTACCAGCCGCGGCCATCGGAATTGCAGCCCCAGGCGATCAGCATGGCCATCGCTCGGAAGGGAGATGCATCCCCGCTCAGTCCGAGGCCGTAGGCAGAGATGAGTTCGGGGTATGTCCAGGGGCACTCGACTTCCCAGGTCGTGTGGGGACGTGTCGGGGGGATATCAGGCAGGGCAGTGGCAGGTTCCGCCTGCCCAAAAGCGACCAATGATGCCGTTCGCCGGGCCTCCATGGCGTCGAGCGTTGATCGATGTACTCGCATGCTCAGGTGGTCGCCGCACCAGCGCGTGAAGCTGGGAGAGTCGGTGTGTCCTTCCTTCTTGTTCGTGCAGGGCTTCAGACGCTTGACGTCTTCGACCCCGACCTTCTCAATGTACTCGCTGACGAAACACCACTCGGTTTCAAGCCCTTCCTGCTTGCTCAGGAAGATCTCGAGATCGTGCATGACCTGGATGGCGCGCGGGATCTCCATGTCGCAGTGGGTAACGATCAGGGCATTGTCGGGCAGGATGGATGGATCCTGTTGGATTTGGTTGCGCTGTGCCGCCTCGATCATCGGCACGGCGATGCAGCGTGTGCCATCCAGGCCCTCGACCCAGAACGGTTTCAGGCTGTCTTCCCAGTCGCGCAGGATGGTCCACTGCACGCCCAACTGATCAATCAGGTAGGGGAGTTGCGGCGTGTAGGCGATCTCCTGCAGGAAGAACCCCTCGAGTTCGGCGTCGAGCTCTGCGGAGGCGATCGCGCATCCCAGTTCGGCGGCATCGATGACGCTCATACCGTCCTGGCATTGGGCGATGGACTCGCTGAGGAACGTGCCCATGAACTCAAGGCGTCCTTCGGCCCGAATGGCCTGTGCCATCTCGATGACATCGGGGGCGCATTGCTTGAGTGACAACAGCGTCTGCGGCGGGAGCTGCATGTGGCTCTTCAGAGGAGGATTGTCACGCAGGTAGTTGAGGTAGAGTCGGTAGAGCTTCGGAAACTCCTCCCAGATGACGGACCGCAGAGAGCGGTCGTAGTTCATGTTGGGATGGGTGGTCATGGAGAAGTAGATTTTTTTCACGGGGTTCTCCGGGGAGGGCGTGGGATTGGTTATTGGTTACCGGTGATTGGTTACTGGTTATTGGCTATTTGAGCCAAAGCCCTCAGGTCAGTCAACATCTGCTCTCTGCCTGTCTCGATGCGTTTGAGTCTCTTGAGCAGGCGTTCTCTGGCCTCCTCCAGCCTGGCAGTTTGGTCGGTGATCATCCGCGCGACTTCGTCAGGAGCTACGCCGCCGCGACTGTTCGTGACCGAGACGAAATGCACGGGGTCGAGCCAGTTGCGCAACGTCGGCTGGTCCACCTCGAGCTGTTTGCCGGTGACCGCTTCGGCGGCCTCCTGGAACACAGCCAGATCTGCCTCCCGGGACGGGATGCTCTGTTTGGCGGAGGCGACCACGAACCGGTGAACGACTTCGTGGGCTGTGCGGTAGTCGAGAGCCTGTGTGCGGACGAGCTGATTGGCCAGTTCGGTCGAGCAGGAATAGCCTTCCCGGGCCATGGTCAGCATGCGTTCTTTGTGGACAATCATTGTCGGCAAGACGTATAGATATGGCTCAATGAAGCGGTCGAGTTGTTCAAGCGTTCTGAGCGTTCCTTCGGCCATGCAGTAGGCCATCGGCTGGACATCTCCGTGGGGCACCTTCATGCCCATGGAAGTGACCTCAGTCAATGCGCCAAGAGCTCGGGAAGCGCCCTCGGCCGTTCGCTCGAGGATGCTTTGGTTGCTGCGCTTGTTGGGCATCATGAAGCTGCCGGCCCCGATCTCGAAATCCAGGAAGTCGTACTCCAGGCCTGACCAGTACTCAAGCTCCTGTGCGAATCGCGTCATGACGGCCATGATGTTGGCGACCCCGGTTGCCAGCAAGACGTAACCGTCGGTGTACGACACCGCGTCGTTGGTGTTCTCGATGAGGCCCTCCAAGCCGAGGTAGCGACTGACCAGTTCCCGGTCGATGGGCCAACTCGTTCCGGCCAGCGCTCCGCAGCCCAGTTCGTTCAGGCTCATGGCGTGGTAGCCGTCTTCAAGGGTCTGCATGGCGCGCTCAATGGGGTCGTGGACGCTCATCAGATAGTGCCCGAACGTCGTTGGCTGAGCATGACGGATGTGGGTGTAGCCCGGCATCACCGTATCGATGTTGGCCTGTGCGGTCTCGAGCAGGACCTGCTGGAAGTTGTGCATCAACGCGAGCATCTTGAGCAGCTTCCGGCGGACGGCCATCTGCTGCCGCTGCGAGGGATTCGTACGACCGATCATCATGTCCCCACCGACGTCGATCCCGTGTTTCTCGGTAACGTACCCCTGCATGCCCTTGTGCCCGTAGTACTTGCCGGCCGGGCGATCGTTCCAGAGCTCGAGCATGGCAGCAGCCACTTTGGCGTGGTTGCGCGGGGGAATCATCCCCACCTTCATCTCCATCGTTGCCCAGGCGGAATCGAGGAGGAACTCCGCGCTCGGATCACAGGCCTGGTCGATTCGTCTGGTCAGGTCGCACTCGTAGGTTCGGAACAGAACCCACGGCGCCTGCCCTTTACTCACCAGCGCCGCATCCGGCACGTGCTGTCGGTAGTAGTCACTCAGTGATTGGCTGTTCGGCATGTTGGTTGTTCCTTGCGGGGAAGTGACCCCCTCTCGTTGGTCAGGGCTCTGACGGGCACGGCCGCTTCCCATCCGAGCCGCGCACAACGTAAGCGGTCTCCGCCGTTGTGTCTCAGAACGATGTGCTGACTCCCATGAGCACGGCTGCGTGTTCGGCATGGGGATCACCGGTCTCCTGCATTTCATTCGCGAGCCGTCGAGCCAGCGCCTGTCTTGTCTCCTGCATCTCCGGGGAGTTGATGATGTTCTTCAGTTCGTGCGGATCGGCTTCGAGGTCGTAGAGTTCGTCGAAATCTGCTGCATTGAAGATGTACTTATGGCGTTTGGTCACGAGCATGCGCTGCAGGAACATCCCCCGTCGATCGAAGCCATTGAACTGCCCGACCACGCAGTCCCGGAGTGGTGCGGCCGGATCTTCCCGGACCGCAGCCAGGCTGCGCGCATGGCGATCACCCGGGATCTCAGCCCCCGCGAGATCCAGGATGGTCGCGAACAGGTCCATGTTCGTCGCGAGTGACTGGGTGGCTGTTCCTGCGCTGGCACGGTCCGGAAACCGCATGATCAAGGGCACTCGGTAAGTCTCCTCGAACATGTAGGGCCCCTTGTCGAACTGTCCGCCGTGGCACCCCAGGGTGTCTCCGTGGTCACTGGTGAAGATCACGACCGTGTTTCGGTCGAGTCCGAGGGAGCGCAGTTCGTCCAGGATGCGGCCGATTTGGGTGTCAATCATGGTCAGGAAGTCGTAGTGCCGCGCGATGGTCTTGGACCACGTCTTCCAGTTGCTCTTCGAGAAGTTGGGATTGATGCAGTCTCGGTACCGTTGCTGGATCCGGGGCTTCCCTTCGAGGTCGTCAGTGAAGTTGGGCCAGGGGGGGATGTCGTCGGGGGAGTATGTATCTGCGAACTCCGCGTTGGGCAGGGCAGGGTGGTGAGGGCCCCAGAACGAAGCTGTGATGAGAAAGGGGCTTTCACGCATCTCTTGCAGCAGGTCGATGGTTCGGGCAGCCACAAAGCCGGCTGGAGTGAGTTCTGTCGGGAGATCGATGATTCCGTCGAAGCCGTAGGGTGTGGGCATGGTGGTGTCGACGGGACCGTCCGGGGTGCTGTAGTCCTGTACCCGGACTGAGCGTTGACCGGGGTGTCCCTGGGCCTGGAGCCATTCGTCGTACTCTTTCACGTAACCGGGCAGCCCGAATCCATGGCAGCGTGTCCCGGTGAAGCCGTGTCCAAGCGGGCCCTGGTGGTCGATATGCCACTTCCCCGCGTAGCCGCATTGGCAGCCGGCCGCTTCAAGGTGTTCTGGCAGCAGCGTTGCATTGTCAGCAAGGTCCAGGCGTCCATAGAGGGCGGCGGTCGTGTTGTACAGCATGCCGTGGCGGTGCGACAACAGGCCGGAGAAGAGCGATGCTCGAGCGGGGCTGCAGATGGAGATCGTGGTGTAGGCTCGATCGAAGCGGATGCCGGCTGCGGCGATTCGGTCGATATTCGGCGTGCGGCAGATGGTACTCCCGTAGGCGCCGATGGCGTCCACACGGACTTGGTCCAGCATGATGAGCAGCACATTTGGAGGAGGCACGTTCTGGGGCCCTCGTCTTCTCGTAGGCTCGTTTGTTCCCGTCCCGCATCAACGCAGAAAGAATGGTGTAGTAAGTGAGGCTTGGCAAGCCTGAACGGGTGACGTTCTTCGGGGAAGGGGACGGAGTGTGTGAGTCGCCGGGCCAGAATACGCTCCTTGACGGGAAGCGATCCCCTGCGAAGTCCGTAGGAGAGGGGCGACTGGTCCGGCATCGAAGATCTCATCCTACAACTCAACGACCGGCAGATTCAAGGACGCGCTGAGGCCCCCGCCGTGCATGACCTGGGTGTGAGCTACGACAGCAGCGGCTGTTTCCCAGGGCTTTGCCATCGTGTTCGTGTGAGGCTGGATGCGTGGGAAGTCGCTACTCGTAACCATCAGCGCGATCCGCGAATTCGCCGGGAACACGTAGGCCAGTTGCGAGAGCCTGATCCTGAGCGGCGTCGGCTCGCCATGTTCGAACGGCACGCGTCTGTCCCAGCCCTCCCGATAGCGACATCGGAACGAGCCCAGAATGATGCATGTGACCGATTCGTCCTGCTCGATGACGCAGAGCTTGGCCACGATATCCGTGTCGTCCACGTCGCTGGCAACGGTCAGATCAAGGCTGACGTCGCCTATCACGGTAAGCGGCTTCCCCAGCGGCTCGCTCTGGTAGAACAGCACATCGTCTCGTTCGAGCAAGTGCCTCTGGTCTCTCGGCCCCCGGGGCTCCATGTTCCAGAAGATCTGGCCCCCGCAGGTCGGCACAGGATCGGCTGGGTCGTAGACTAACTCGTCGGATGCCGATACCGCAGGCTCGCATAGCGTCAGAGCGCCGTTCCCGCGTGGGCCGTGTGCATTGCCTTGCGAGTCCAGGTGCCACTTCTGGATCCTCGCCTCCGGCGGTGGCCAGTCCGGGAGATCCAGCCAGCGATTTTCACCCATCAAGAACACCCGGACGGGGGCTTCCTCGCTGATCCCGTCATCCACGTCCTTCAGGTACAGATCCAGGAACCTGAGGTGGTAGTCCACCACCGACACGTCGGCGGCCTCGCCGAAGTCCCACTCGCCATAGCGCCGATGCTGATTTCCGGTCTGGAGGATCAAGTGGCCCCACGGGCCGACGAACAGACGTTGCCCATTGCGGGCCGTATCAGTGGAGCCCAAATCCCGAATTCGCTGGTAGGCTTCGTATTGGCCGCTCGAAACATGATCGAACCAGGCGGCCGTATGCATGCCGGGGACGCTTACCTTCGGGTGCATTGGCCATTGATTGATCTGTTCCCAGTACGCATCGTTTGCATCATGCGCGGCTATTTCACGCAACAGGGGCAACTTGAAGCCAACCGCCTGCTCGATTTGGTCGAGCGATTCCATCCGATACAGCTCGTCCCAGTTTACATGATGTGTCGGCGGAGTTGTTCTGCCGGTTCCGTGGCCCATAACCCACCACAACGGATTCCGGAGTGCAAACGCGCCGTCGTAGCGCGACCAGTTCTCGAAGAATCGGACGCAGACCACCGAAGGGCATATGCAGCGGAGGGCCTCATGTCCCCCGATTGCCGCCGGCACCTGGAAGGCGCCGCCGTAGCTGATTCCCCACATGCCGATGCGCCCGTTGCACCACTTCTGGTCCGCAACCCAGTCGAGGGTGGCCTGGCCATCGACAGCCTCATCGAACATGCGTGTGAAGTGACCATCGGACTCATATCGCCCCCGGCAATCGGCAGCCACGTAGGCATAGCCGCGCTCCACGAAATGCCGAGAGTGCCCGCTCAGATGGCCCACGCGGTCGTAAGGCGTGCGAGTGAGAATGACCGGGAACGGCCCTGGACCCTCGGGCAGATAGACGTCAGCAGCCAGAAGGATGCCGTCCGCGCTTGGGTACTTCTGACACACAAGTGCACGCAAGATTGAACTCCTTAACCTTGTCCAGACCGAAACACATGGTTCAGCTGCCGGTGGCAGCCGTCACCTGAAGCGTCCCAAATCGGGCTACTTCCTCGCATGACGGGCCCTTGAGGGCGCAGCTTCTCAGAGTGCCGCCGATGCGCTGATTGGGTGTCTCGGGATCATCGATTGCAGATCTGGAACCTGTGCCCTTCGGGGTCTGAACCATCACAGAGCACAAGACCATTCAGCTCGGGAAGGTCGTGCACGTCACCCATTTCTATCCCTTTTTCCAGTAGGCGTTGCCGGGTCCGGGGAACGTTGTCGACCGTGAACACAATCTTGTGCGGATTGTCCGGTGAGCCGGTTGCCCCGGACAGTTTTCCGGCCTCTCCGTAAGCTTGATGGAATGCCAGTCGGCAACCATTGCCGTCAAGCTCCGCCCACTCGTCCGACCATTCCCCAATCGGGTTCAGATCGAACGCATCGCGATAGAGCTCGGCACAGGCCCTGGGGTTTCCGACAAAGATGATGATCCTGTTCAGCTTCATTTCCAGCATCCGCCCGACGGGCAGGTGTGCGGCGCGCATCAGCGCGGCCAAACCACCGTCGTGTTTCACACGTCTTCAGTTGATCCCGGACACAGACACACTCAGAACTCAGAACGTCGAATTCTGAACTCAGAAGCGAGGAGCGCCGCCGCGTGATCCACTACGCCTTGGCCGTTTTCGGCTTCCGGTCCTTCCGAACTTCGACATTCTACGTCCAGCGTTCTACGTTCTGAGCTCGATTTTCCGCTTTCCGGATCCAGTCGTTTCCGAGGGAACGCGGTCCTCACCGATGTGTGGGGGGCATGGCTATGCGCTCTTGTCTACTCGGTAGGTTGTCTGCACAAACCCAAAGTCGTAGGCTGTCGTGCGCAAATGGGTCAGCTTCACGTCTTCTCCCGTAGGATTGAAGAGAGGTATGCCGTCCCCGATGGCAACAGGGATTGTGGTGATCGTGATTTCGTCGATCAAGGCTTCGACCAGGAACCCTTGTATCGTGTTCCCTCCATCCACATAAACGTGTTTCATGCCCAGGCCAGAGAGACGCTTCAGAAGCGCCTTGGGCGTCTCTGATGAATAGGAGACGGTATTCGGCAGATGTGAAGGCCCCCCAGGAGGACGGTGACTCAGTACCACGACCGGTGTCTCGCCATAGGGCCACTGCCCGAAGGACAGCACCTGTTCGTAGGTCTTGCGCCCCATGATCAGAGCGTCAACTGAATCCATGAACGCGCCGAAACCACAATCCTCCCCCTCGGGGACGAGGGCGTGGGCGTCATTCAGCCAGTCGATGGAACCGTTTCGCCTCGCGATGAATCCGTCCAGGCTGGTGGCGATATAGACCGATGCTTTCATCACATTGTCTCACTGCATATCGTGCCGGTGACCGTCCGGGCAACTGCCAGAGCCGAAGGCGGCGGCAGTCTTCCCGGTCCACGCCCACTGGCTGGCAGCCTTTCTATTCTTGAGGTCCACGGAGCTGTTTCAGGCTTCTTATGTCTTGCTCCAGCTCCCACTCGGCATGCCGAAGATGTGAGTGTGTGTTGATTCTGCTCTGCAGGTGATTACCAGGGCTGACCTTGTCACCAAGTTCGATGAGCAGTGTCACTCGTCTGGATTCGAGTTCGCCGATTCGCTTGGTCAACCGAGGAATGTCTTGATCAATCATGTCTGGATGGAAGTATGTCAACGGAGTCTCGGGGCCGTTGCTGGCGCACCCAGTTATCATGAGGATTGCGAGTATCGAAAATACCTTCATTTTCTTTCTGCCCTCGTTTTTGTTTTCCTTCCGGGTGGCGTGTGGCTCACGAGGTCAGTCCGGGAACTCGATTTGCTCGATGACGTCGATTACCTCGATCCCCTCGACGCCCGAACGCCGCTCTCCGAGCGAATCGATACGTCTCAAGAGAATCGATGGAACCGAGCATCTCATTGGGCGGCGCTGGAACCACATGGCGTTCTTGTGGCGGTGCTGCTGATGACACCGGCGGCGCAACGCCTGATCGATGTGCCAGTCAACCCGCTCGAGCACCTGCCGGGAACAGGCGTGTCGGTGGTAGGTAGCCCACCCGCGGATGCGAGGAGTCAGATCGGCAGGGAGACGGGCAGTGTGACCGTTGTGGGCACGGATGCGCGCACGAATCTCAGTCCACGAAGCCCAGGCCACTACGTTTGGACGGCTGAATGAGCAGCGTGGGCTCGAACCGACGAACGGCCCGTCCCAAAAAGTCGAATCCGTCGGTGATATGAACGATACGCGTCTCTTCCTCAGAGAGGCGAAGGCCGCGCGCACCGAGGAAGCTCCGGAGAATGGGTAAGACGCGTTGTTTCAGCAGGGGACGCGATGCGGCCGTGACGATGCAGCTGAAGCTATCAGCGTCGAACGTAGTTCCAGGTAGCCATCTTGCCGCGGTCTGCCCAGGCTTGATTGCCGCTCAGCCACTCAACGTGTCCGTCGGCCAAACCGATGTTGACCCCCTTGTTGTGGGGAGTGCGCCAAGCGTGAGACGAGCTGATTCCCGCACGGCAGCCCCACTGACCACAGATATTGGAGGTCAACCAGCCACGAATGTCCCCCAACACGGGATGATTGCTGTCCCCCATGTACCACGTGGTGGCAGGGTCCTTCAGCATGCCAACTTTTACAAAGGGCAGGTAGTTGGGGTGCGCCGGATCGGTGCTTGGGTAGTGGTTCCAGAATATGGCGTTCACGATGGAGTAGTTCGGGCGCTTTGGGTAGGGGGTCCCGTGATACGTCATGCTGGTCTCAGCATAGGTATTTCCGGGGCACGTATATATGTTCCAGTCGCCGCCAATCCAGTCGACAAGCTGGTGTGGCCAGAACACCCACGGCTCATGATTCACCGCCGACGGGAACATCTCATCGTGGTCGTCCGCGTACATAACAGAGCTCTGCAAGATCTGCCGCATGTTCGCTTTGCAGGAGGCCGCCATGGCCTTGCTCTGGGCGTTCGAAAGCGCCGGTAGAAGCATCGAGGCAAGAATCGCGATGATCGCTATAACCACCAGCAACTCGATCAGTGTGAAACGAACAGCTCTGCAAAAGAACATCAGAATGCCCTCCTTTATGGCCCATCAGCATGTATACCGGACTCCCCCTACAGCAGCCGGAATCATGACGTGCACCTCACACGGGGAAAATGCTATTCTACGAACCCATTGTAGCTCGCGCCCAAAGAAGACGCAAGTACAATCACAAAACAATCATCCACGTCTCCCACCGCAGGCATCGCGGACCGCTTAGACACAGATCCCGTGTGCGCGGTGGCCAGGCAAGGTGATGCATATAGTTCCGGGTCACTGATTGCTCTCAGCCAAGCTCGATGGGATCCCCGGTGTCGGGAACGGTGACTGGGAGTCGTGGTGCTTCCCGGGCGATGGCGTCAGCCACGAGTTGTGCGTGTCGTGGCGTCCAGTAGTCGTCCGGGCTCCGACCGACTTCGTGGAGGTGCATGAGGACGATCCGGGCGGGTTGGTGAGCCAGGCAGAAACGGACGAGGGCATCCGTCAGTGGCGGGTGCTCCTGAAGGGCTGTTGCACGGCCCAGCCAGAGGTTGGCAAAGAGCACATCAACCGCATCGAGGCATGGTTGCAGGCTGGTGTCGTAGGAGCGCGTGTCACCCGGGAACAGCAGTCGCTTCCCTGCCGCCTCGATCAGGTAGCCGGTTGCCGGGACGCTGACGTGGGCTCCCGTGAACGGCGTTGCTCGAATTCCAAGGAATTCGAGGGCCTCTCCTGCCCGGGCCACTCTGATCCGGTTCGGCGGGATGGACGTTTCCGAGAGCAGCCGTTCATGCAGGTGATCGGGCACTACCCACGCGATGTTGTGGT
>Ga0209042_1002107_pt1 | contig 13697 bp, 15 predicted proteins | sample SaaInlV_200m_DNA_6_FD_184649 | JGI IMG/M metagenome (GOLD analysis project Ga0209042, IMG submission 184649) | Marine microbial communities from expanding oxygen minimum zones in the Saanich Inlet - SI037_S2LV_200m_DNA (SPAdes) (version 2) | ecosystem: Environmental > Aquatic > Marine >...
CCTGCTCACTCTACCAAGGACCTCGCTGTAAACGTCGCTGATGAATCTCTTGGTCACCTTGACCGCCTCGTCCGCCTTGACGATAGGGTACGGTATCCCGTTCCAGTAGCTTGTCGAGTAGCAGTAGTTGGCTATGCCATCAAGTTGGTCAAGGCAGAAATCAGGCACATCTATTCGAACCGGTGGAATCTGCCACTCCTTGGTTAGCCTGACATAGCTGCTGTAGATGGGTGTGTCAACCGCGTCCATTATGGGGCTGGTCTTTGTCGCCATCTGGAGGCCCATACGAGGACTGAAGATCTCGGTCATCTCCCCGGGTTTCAACGCGTGGAGCATCAGGAAGCTGTCAGTGAAATCGGTCTCCTTGTTCAGTCCAAGGACATGTATGAGGTACCTGGCGCTGGGCCTCTTCACGATACCAGCGATGGCGATCCCGCTCTCCTTGCATATCCTGAGCAGCCTGTTTATCGCGTTGATGAACCGCTGCCTGTCCGCCTCCTTGCCCGCGGTTTGCCACCAGTTGCTGTACGCGAGTGGGCCGTCAATGAAAATAAGCTCTGTCTCGGAACCTCTCTCAAGATACCTGTATGCGGTCTCGTAGAGGCGAGCCTCCCTCCTTACGTCCACCTGACTTCTGAAGTTGTACTGTGCACTGTACGATTCCGACAACGACTCAGGGTTCAGGAAGAACCGCTTACCATCAGGTAGCGAGTAGGCCAGCGCCCCAATCACCGCGTACTGTTTCGATGCGAGGGGTATGATCTGACTCCCAGCGTCAACCCCAATTACATGAACATAATCCTCTTTTTTTGTGAGAGGAGTTATGATAATCTCGTTCCTGATTCTAGTCGCGAGCTGGTTCACTATTGGTGTTTGCTCAAAAACGTTCTCGGTTATCTCATCCAGAATTAGGTTCCTCAGAGACAAACTCAGGTTCTCAGGTGATGCTGGGATCGTTTTATCCTGCGCTATTAATTTCTCCTTGACCGCCAGCATCTGTTACACGTTTCCTGTAATACCGTTCTACGCAACACTTTTTTTCCAGGATATTTAAATCATACGTATGTTTTGAGCATAATTTGGGATATTTGTTGTTTTATATATATAGTAAGAAATTATTTCGCTCGTTCAATATGATTAAAAACGGGTTTTCCGACTTCACCCCAAAAATAAAGTTCAAATATCTAAAGACATACACTTGTCATTAATCGAAATGTCATCAAAAAAGAGCCTAAAAGAAGTAGTTTTTCGGGAATTCCTCCAGGATCCGAGCCTCGGACCCAGTGAAATGACAAAGAAGCTGGATGCAAAATATAACTCAGTAAAAGCTGCTTTCGCCAAGCTCACGGAGGAAGGATTCCTAGAGCGCCCTAGCAGAGGAAGCTACAAACCCAATATGGCAGCCATTGTTCTGAACCTCATTGACCGCATTGAGAAACTGGAGTCACAGGCGAAGTAAAATGGTTAAATGGGAAAACGTCCTGGAGAATGTGTCACCGAAGACCAGCCAGTTCAAGGTGCTCACGTATCTTGCTTTCAAGGGGTCAAGCCAACCAGCGCAAATCTCAGCAGATACAGGAATCCCAGCAGGGACCGTCAGACCTGCACTTAGGACATTACTTGACAAGGGATACGCTGTTCAGTCTGAAAATGGCAGCTACACGAGCCTCGTACCGTTCACAGACATAGTCTCACATTTATACTCGGTGAACAAAAAGTAGGCGGGGAAGTCATGTGGGTTCAGATGAGCTAGAGGGACTGAGGCGGGCGCAGAGCCAAAAGCAAGTCCTAATGTGCCTTATAGAGACTGGGGAACCCATGTCGTCCCAGAACATATCCGAGATGCTGGGCATCACTGTGAACGCTGTCAATATCGCCCTGTTCCAGCTAAACAAGAAAGAACTGGTCGAGAGAGTATCGAGGGGAGTGTACCGATACCAGATGGGACCGATTCTCTTAACTCTTCTAAAGGAGTATTTTAGTCGACAGACATGAGCCTGACACAGCTGGACCCAAAAACATCAGCTTTCAAGGTTCTCGTATACCTTACATTCAAAGATAGGCCAATGAAACCCCTTGAGATAACAAAAGGACTGGATGTGAACGGTTCGACCGTCAGGGCCCGGTTGGCCGAGTTAAAAAAGAACGGGCTCGTGGAAAGCCTGGCTGAGGGATATGTCTCACGGGTCACCAGCTACGATATTCTGATGAAGTTAACCCAGCCCTAGCTGAGCTTAATGAGCTTACCCACTTTTCCGATGTTGAGCTGCCTCATGCCTCTGTAGATCTTCATGTAACCGTTCTCGACCCTGACCCTGTCGCCAACGCTTCCCTGCCTTATCTGCTCGTTCCACATCATGAGGACGATATCACCGGAGTCATCCTCAAAAGTACACTCGGTCACAGTGAGTGTTCGCCAGCTCCCCCTGCTCTTGACCTCCCTAGCAAACGCTTTCTCGATGATCTTACCATGGACGACAATCTTCTTCATGTCAGTGGAAAGCTCTGCGATAGTGGGCAACTCAACAGGCTCAATAACCTTCCTATACCAGTCAGTCTTGTGAGGCACCGTATTGATGAAGCCCATCTTTTCGAATCCGTTGGACTCTAGGAACTTTTTGTTCTTCTCGTTCCACTCCACGTTACCAACAGTCCAGATCTTGGCAGGACTCAACTCCATGACAGCCTTGAACGCATACGAAGCCATTCCCTTCCCCTGGAAATCCGGGTCAACGAAAATACGAACTAGTTCCTTATGGTCGAACCCATTCTCGCTGATGATAATTCCCCCAATAATGACCTCCTCGTGAAGTACACAGTAAGTCTCAAGCTTTTCAATGTAGTAGAGGTGGTCCTTGGCTACCTTGTAGCCCCTCGGGCCCCACGCCTCCTTCCCATGCTGCTCCGATGCCTGCTCGTATGCCCTCTGGGAGACAATGGCTAGGACACCCGCATCGTCCTCCGTTGCCCTCACTAGTTGAATATCATTAAATGCCATATCTGTCCCTACGATTAACGAAGCTTCCATTATTATACCTATCACGGGCTCAGGCGGCTAAGACTTATAGGACATAATCAAGAAATGTAAGTTTGATATAGATTGTCAATTAAAACGCCGGGGCGGATAAGGGAAAGGACAGACGCCTTGCTGAGGCTAAAGAGAGCTCCCAGTCAGGAGACAATATTCTACTACATGCTTGAAACCGGCAAGACCATGACGGTAAAGGAAATAGCCTCAGAGCTAGACCTCACCGCAAAATCCGGGGAGAGAGCCGTCGCAAAGCTTCTTGAAAAGGGACTGTTGCAGCGCTCTACGTTCAGAGAAGGTACATATACGTGCGACTCAAAAATGATTGTTGTATCCCTGCTGAGGACAGTTATCGAGCTATACGAGGACATGGAGAACCGGCGTTAACCGTTTTTCCTAATCTTTTCCACTACTTCATCGTCAACCCAGGCCATCCCCTTTGAAGTGAGCCTGTACTCACTACCTTTGCCGCTTGGCTTGAAAATATGCCCCCGTTTCCGCATCTCATTTAATCGTGCCGCAACGATGACTTCCTTCCCACTTGCCTCAAGTCGTTCCCTGATCTTCTTGCTTGTTGCCTCCTGGTTTTTCATGGAGTACAGAACGAGCCCGATGGCCTCGTAGTGACTGATCTCTGCCCGCGTCACTATGACTGGTCCGGTTTGCCCGATCCTCACGATGTTGCGGAGCCGGTCCTCAGTCTGTTTGAGATCGAGGAGACTAATTTTATCGCTGATCTTGTCAAGAAAATCATCGGTGAGGAGATCTAATGCTTCCAGAATCTCGCTCTGTGTGTCACCCGAGATAGTGACGGCACCGTAATCGGTCTCGATATTGAGCTGTAATTTTGGCATTCTTAATCACTCTTCTCGTTGAGAACGTAGAGATATCCCCTCTTCTTGTCCCTCCATCGCCGGAGAACCCCCTTCTTAATCTGCCAGCTCAGAACGCCACTGATTGTACTCTTAGGGAAGAATATTGCATTGGCTTCCATGCCTTCTCTGAGCTCCCCGATAGCACGCGGGGTCTTCCCCCAGTCAGTCCCAAGCAGGGATACAATGGCCTCGCTGCACTGGGTGGTGTGCTGAATATTAGGGTACTCGACATCGCCGTTCTTCTTCCGCTTGGTCTGTACCTCAACCCCCTTCTGGTTGAACGCCTGCGTTACTTTCTCGACGATTGAGTCTAGATCGTCCAGAGTGGATAGAACTTCCTCTTTGCTCCCCCCTATCTCCAGCTCTCTGTCTCCAATCCTGATCTTTACGTGGAAGGGGGTTTCAGACATTCAATCACTCGAATAATTTCTAATATGGTGTAAGACTGGATATAATACTTATGAAAGGGGGAGGATCATTCAATGATGGCCCTGATTGCCGTGTTAAGGAGCTTGTTCACCTGCTGTGGTGACGCCTTGCCCCTTGCCTTCCCCATGATGACCCCCATGAGCGGCCCCATGGCCTTCATACCCTTCTCCTTGACAAGCGCCTCTCTCTCCTTGACGGCGGACTCGACGAGGTGCTTTACCTCATCGTCACTCATCATCTCCAAGCCCAGCTCCTTGATCGTCTTCTCGGCGTCGTGAGTTGGATTCTTCGCAAGATACGTGAGCATATCAGGTATAGATTCCTTCACCGTCGTCCCGTCCTTAACAAGCATGAACGTCTCCCGAATGGCGTTCTGGGATAGGTCCTCGGTTGGTACGCCGTCCCTCCTAAGCTTGGTCAAGTCCTCGGTCAATGTGACCGCTAGAAGAGTCGTTGAGAGCCCTAACTCGGCTAGCTCCTCGAAGAGATCGAGGTGCTCTGAGTCCAGGATCTGGATAGCCAGCTTGTCGTTCAACTCGTACCTTTTTTTATACTTGGTCAGCTTCACCTCAGGCATATCGGGCAGATTTTTCAGGGCTGTTATAATTACATCAGTTGTAATTTGAGTCGGCCTGACATCGGTCTCAGGATACATTCTTGCTGCTCCAGGTCGTGGGCGCGTGAATCTTGTCGTTCCATCCTGGTTGGCTGAACGCGTCTCCGCAGGTACTCCACTCAGGGCTTGAACTGCCCTATCAACTACGGCGATTAGCGCCGCCTTGCAACTAGACTCGTCATCGGCCACAATGACCACTGCGTCACTGGGCTCGGCACTCATTTCCTCTCTGAGCTTTTTGACCTCTTCCTGAGTAATTTTGTAGCCTGGAAGCTCATCTGTGTGGAAAATCCCCCTGACGCCTCCCATGAACTTGGCGTGGTCGCTCATCTCGGTACCCAACCTTCTATTTGGGCAGAGTTCTTTTCCCGTGAGCCCGTTGAACCCCTTGAGCCTGACTGCATAGACCTTGCCGCCCCTCTTGAGGGCGTTGAGAAGAATCTTAGACTCGGTTTTAACGAACATCTCCGATACATCAACAAGTTTCTTTTCCAAGTCATCTGCTATAACGCCCCTGGTTATGAGCTCCTCCTGGATCTCGATCAGGGTTGCTTGTCTCTGGGCTTCAAACTCAACTAGAGTCTTGATCATCCCCAGGTCCTGGGCACCCTTGATCTCGATGATGCCGCCGTTCATGATGCTGACGTTTACGTCTTGCCTGATTGTTCCTATACCCCTGCGGACCTTGCCTGTGGCCCTGAGGATGCTTCCGATCCTCCGAGCTACGTCATATGCCTCCTGAGGAGTATGCATCTCTGGGGCCGTTGTGATCTCTATCAGTGGGATTCCCAGCCGGTCCAGCCTGTACGTGATGGTTTCTCCGTCCTCGGACATCTTTCGCGCGGCGTCCTCCTCAACTGCAACCTGTTCAAGGCGGTATGTCTTTCCTCCCACCTCTACCTCGCCACCTAGACTCACGACGCTGGTCCTCTGGAACCCACCGGTGTTGCTGCCGTCTACTACGGTCTTGCGCATGATTTGCACCTCGTCCACTGGGGTTCCCTTCGTCATCAAGCTGAACGTGAGCGCGATACCCACCGCCTCTTCGTCCATGGGGCTCGGTGGTTCCTCGTCCATCTCGACGAGGCAGCTTGTTCTATGGTCGGCCTCGTATATGATGGTCTTTCCCTTGAGGAACTCGAACAGAGCGGCTGGGTCTATCTCGCCCAGCTCGCTCTGTGCTGGCCTGAGTTTTCGGGTGAAGGTGAAATCGTAGCCATCCTTGTTGAGTTCAGGTGGGCAGTTACAGAACAGCTTGGTCTCTGTGGCTAGCTCCTGGTGGATCTCGATGCCTATTGTCAACCCAATTTTCTTGTAATCCATCAGCCCATCCTCCTCAGGTATGGAGTCCTCGGATTAAACTCGTTAACGATGTTGGTGAGCATGAGCTTCCTTACCTCATCAATTTCCTCGGTCTGACCGAGGCACCACTTGAGCTTGACATACGCGGTCTCACCGTGCATGTCCTTAAGTGGAACGGCTCCTCGGTCGATGAGTTCTCTGCCGTGGCTGTACACGTTGAGGTTCACCCTTCCCCATGTACACTGGCTGACAACGCCCACGAAGACACCGTCCTTTTTTGCCCTTTCCACGGCGGGCCATAGGGTCTGGTTAACCTGGCCGAGGCCAGTGGCCTCGATTATAAGTCCCTTGTAGTCCTCATCTAGGAAGTAATCCAGCACCGCCGGGTTGTAATCTGGGGCGAACTTGACGAGGGCACACTTTTCGCTGAATTTGTTGAGGAGCCTTGGCTCGGAGTTCTGCCTTGGTCTTACTCTCTCGTTGAGCATCTCCACCTTGCCGTCCTTGTACTTTGCTAACGGAAAATCGTTGATTGGCTGGAACGCGTATCTTGTGCTAGTGTGGCACTTCCGAACTTTTGTGCCCCTGAGATAGCTGATGCTCAGGTCGCTGGTGTTCTCGTGGAGACCTATACACACCTCAGCGAATGGAGCGTGGGCTGCCGTATACACACCACCCATGAGGTTTGTGGCATTGTCACTGCTTGGCCTGTCACTGCTCCTCTGGCTGCCCACAAATATGACGGGGCACGGAAGGTCCTGAAGCGCAAAGCTCATGGCCGCGCTGCTGTAACCCATGGTGTCCGTGCCATGCGTGAAAATGATACCGTCTGCACCCGCCTTTATCTTGTCGTATGCCCGTTTCGCCATCCCGGCCCAGTGCTCCATCCCAATGTCCTCGCTGAACACGCTGTACAGGATGTCGGCGTCAACGTCTGCTACCTCGACTAGCTCTGGTACAACAGCCAGCAGATCCCTGCTGGACATAGCGGAGATTACCCCACCAGTAACGTAGTCAACCCTTGAAGCTATAGTGCCGCCTGTGCTGATGATGCTGACCTTTGGCAGTCCTTTCTCGGCCTCTGGCAGCGGGGGCTGCTTGAAATCTGGCTTTGGCGCAGTACCGGTCTTCTTGATATTCATGGTCCCATCGAATGCCAGCCCTATGTTATAACCCGAGACCATTTTGACTATGAGATGATGCTCATCGTACGTCTCGACCCTAGGCATCAGGCTCCCTTTGTACTGCTGGTTCTTGACAGATACTTCCAGCTTGTCGCCTATCTCGACCCCAGCGGCTTCGAGTGCGGTCCTGAGCTTTCCCCTGTATCCGGTAAGCCTGTCATCTGTCAATGTGAATCAGAGAAGAAAGACCGCTTTTCAGCTATTAAAATATGGTTTATGACAGTATCGAGAGACTCGACCAAGATAATCAAAGTTCACCTGCTAATTGGATTAACCTAGACACCGTCAGGCTTGTGAGAAAATAAGTCTGTTCCGCGTCAAGGTAATTTTCCACCGTTTCATCGTAGAAGAGACGGGCATCTCCGGGGAACTCGCCGTCATCGACGGCCAGCACGATTGTCAACGGGATGAATGGGAGGAGGTTGAGATTGACGGCAATGTCCCCGTACGGGAACTCAACTTTTGACCCCCTTAGGGCTGTGGCCGCCGTTTCGAGCTTCGCAGGGTCTTCAAAGCTTTGGGTAATTCTATCTCGTTCTCCTAAGGTATCTCGCTTGGTAAACTGGGTTCCCCTGAACTGCTTGCTTGATATGAGTTTACCCGTCGGTATTTTCTCAGGGGACTCAGAGTATGCCGAAAGCGCATAGAAAATGGTGTTGACTGTTCTTCTCCCTTCTCGCTGATTTACATTAAGGGTTCCACCTGAAAGAGAATCCTTGATCGAGCCGTTTTTGAGGTCCAACTCAAGCCCAAGGAACTCGAGTTTGTCTCCTGCGGGGAATCCGAGGCGACCGGGCAATGATTTGACGACTTCCTTACAGTTTCGCCATGTCCATAACTCAAGCGGGTTGGTGGACATCAACAATAGATTGGGATTATACCTTTTAGAATAATCGGGCTAAACAAGCTTCTTTGAGACGTAAACGCTGTCCTTCTCGTACCCGAATCTTGCGTAGTATTGCTTTGTTCCCAGCGCGCTCATGACCACCATCCGGTCCATGTCGTATCGCTCGCGGGCTGTTTTCTCTGCTTCCTCCATGAGGCGTTCACCCCAGCCCTTATGCTGCCAGTCGCTGCCTCCCTGACCTACCGGGGTCATCCTGCCGTAGACGTGCAGCTCCCTGATGATGCCCGTATTAGAGGTGATCTCGGGCCTATGGGGATTCTCTCCTGGCATCCTGAGCCTAATAAACCCGACCAGAGTCTCGTTCCTGTCCTCGGCGCTGATGAAATCCTCGGTTCCACCGGAAGCATCATAGGTCCTATGCACCAGGCTTAGGCTGTCGGGGTCGATCTCGATGCCATCCCTTGCCTTGTGGCCCACCTCCCTGCACCTGATGCAGTTGCAGCGTTTGCCGTGTTCTTTGAGCCTCAACTTGACCAACTCCCTGATGTGACTCTTCGTGATCCCCGCGCTTATCTGGTGGATGGGTATGTCCCTCTGGATGCGCATTACCCTTATCCAGGGTGGTATCATCTCCTTGACTTTGCTAATGAGATCGATGCCGTCCTCGTTTGTGAACGGCGTGTAGTCCCCTGATTTCCACCAATCATAAAGACGAGTCCCCTCGCAGACAAGGGTCGGGTATATCTTGAGCATATCTGGCTTGAATAGTGGGTCCTCGAATATTCTCTTGTATCCCTCAAGATCACGGTCCATGTTGCTCCCAGGAAGGCCCGGCATCATATGGTAGCAAATCTTGAGTCCTGAATCCTTCATCACTCGGGTCCCATCGATGACGTGCTGCACTGTATGTCCCCTGTCCACCAGCTCGTAGATGTCATCGTACACGTTCTGGACACCGATCTCCACCCTCGTGCACCCTAGGCCAAGCATACTGTCAACGTTCTCTGGTTCAAGCTGGTCTGGACGTGTCTCAAAAGTGATCCCTACGTTCTTGGTCACGCTTTTCTCAGAGTTTAGCTTCGCCTCCTCCAGTGTGGCGGAGGGCTGAAGGGTGATGGCATCGAGGCACCCCTTGATGAACCCACGCTGGTAATCGATGGGGGACGCGGGGAAAGTGCCGCCCATCACTATGAGATCGATTTTGTCCACCGTGTGGCCTATGGCCTCTAGTTGCTTGACCCTGCTCCGCACCTGGTCATAAGGGTTGAACGCGTTCTGCGCGCCCCTCATGGCGGCTGGCTCGTGACCGGTGTAGCTCTGGGGAGAATCGTTGTCAGGTCCACCCGGGCAAAACGCGCATCGACCATGGGGACATTCAAGGGGCTCGGTCATAACGGCGACAACGTTCACGCCGCTGAGAGCCCTCGTTGCCTTCCTTCTCAGAATTGGGACTAATTTTATCCTTTCTTCAGGAGTTAGAAGCGCTAATAGCTCCGAGTTTGATGGGACGTAGCCAAGGCGGTATTTTTTGGTAACTTTGAACTTTGCCTGCTCGACGTTCCGACGGGTAGGACTGTCAGTTGATAGCAATATCTCTATAATTTCTCGGAGATGGTTCTGCAAAGCAGTTCAATGAAGAATTGGTTGATTAAAAAAGGTTAGCGTCTTCTTTTACGCGGACGATTACCCCACCTGTCCAAAGGGACGTTAGCAATCCTCTTGGAGTAGTTGGACCGCATCCTCTTCCTTGGGGAAAGACCTGTCCTCTCCATGGCATCGACCTTTGGTGTCTGCGCCCTAACTTTTCCAGCCTTCGTTAATGAGCCGTGTGTAGGCATATTATATCACTCCGTGTTTACTTGATGGGTTGCTTTAAGTCTTGTGGAGTGAAAAAGGGTAGCGTACGCAACCCCCGTGGTGGAACAGGAGATCTACGCGTGATCTTTACTCACTTTCAATAACCCATACACCTGGCAGAATGTACGATTTTTTTAGTTTCTCACGGTTAACCGACACAATACTCATTGGATTCGTGGAAATCATGTCCATAGCGGGCTCATAGTCAACTCCCAGGAGGTTCAGGAGGGATGCAAGCCCGTGCGGGTCGCGCAGGCCGTACTTGTCCTCGGCACCGCTGGAGGCTACGACGGGCAGGCCGTGCTTGATGGCTATGTCCAAGCTCTTCTTGATGGCGACGATTCGCTCGGCCAGCAGGTGTCTGTCGTCCACCAGTAGGTCTCTGATGCTGACCTCGAATCCCACCCCTGTGTCACGCATCATCCTCGCCTGTCTCCTGTCCAGATAGAGGCGTTTCTTTGTTTCACGGTCCACCGGGAACCTAATCATGTCCACCCTGTGGTCGCGGGCCGCTTGTCGGGCAACTGATTTGCTGTCGCAGTGGACCACTATAACCTCTGTTCGTTTCCTGAGCTTTTTGAGCTGCTTGCCCAGCTCGTTCTGGTTTCTGGGGTAGAGGTCAGTCCGGCTTATCACGTTGATGAGATTGGAGTCAGTCTTTTCGGTGCCGACCGCGGAGTATCCCAGCGCCTTTACTTCCCGGAGCATTGAATCTAAAGTAGTCTTATCTTTGGGCTTGAGGCCAATGTCTACGAACTCATGCATCCTGTGTCAGCTCTTGGATGTGGTCTTGCATTCGCTTGACGGGGTCGGCCTTGTGGAGCACCAGCAATCGGGCCTTGATCCGGATGGAGTCACGGTTACCCAGCCTTGTAACACCGAGGGCGGCCTTCTGCTTGTCCAGCCTCATGTACATGTTCTTGTTCTCGTCGATCCTGGCGCTAAGAGTCTCCAGTACCTGTTGGAGGTCGAGGCTGTTGAGACCGCGGAGCATGTTGTTGAATGTCTCGGTGGCGGGTCGTCTGTTCTTCAGGGTCCATTTTAGCATGGAGAGGGAGTCGCCGAAGACGCCCTCTAGCTTGACCGCCTCATACGGTGGCACCTCAATGCCCTCTGGGAACAGATTGGATACCGCTTTCTCTACCCTCTCGGTGTCCTCTGTTGCGTGGACCAAGGCGTTGATCTCCAGGTGCTGGACAGGTCTCTGTTTTGCCATCTTATTTTCTCCCATGTAACTTGGGCTCTGTTGCGGTCACAACCAATGATTTTGTTCTCTCTTATTTAGGGGGCGCGGTTTTTGAGTAACGTTTTTGTATCCAGCGCTTCCCCATTCCTGTGGTTGCGGTCGTAGCTCAGTGGATAGAGCACGGGTCTTCGGAACCTGTGGTCGGGGGTTCGAATCCTCCCGACCGCGCCATTTCTCGGGTATCAGTGGGCCGTAAATTCTGAAAGATTTTTTTCATGGGACCTGATATGTGACCGTGGTACCTACATGTTGATATTATGGGAATTTGTTTCTTACGGGTGGGATAGAGTGACATTTTTTTCCCAGTTGTAATGGAATATGTCTCTGCCCTATTCGACCGCGTCCAGGTCGTGGGATGTGTAACTCTTGTAATCAAACTCGGAATCAGTCTTGAAGGCAACGGCACATCCGGCATCAAAGACACAGAGGTATACCCCATCGATCACGCATTTCCTCACCTCCACGAGCGGGGTTTCTATGTCATGAACCCTCAGACTAAGAGATTGAAGGCCAAACAATCTGAAACTCCCTTGGAGTTCAACACTCTAATCTTGATTCCCTTTTCCCACAAATCTTCTTGTTTTTTTTGTCAATTGGGAGTTTTTGGCAGTACATGGTTTTTTACAGGGTTGGACCGAATATCTTTCATGATTCCCGAGTCCATTGGCACCCGACCCGTCTGGGCGGAGGTTAGCCTCGACAGTTTGGCCTACAATATGGAGGAGACCAGGAAAATAATCCCGTCGTCAACCATGCTCATGGCCGCGGTGAAGGCTAACGGGTACGGACACGGCGCTGAGATGTGCGCCAAGACGTTCCTTGAGAGTGGGGCGGACAGGCTGGCGGTTGCTATGCCGGACGAGGGTTTCCAGCTCAGGGCAATGGGCATCGAGGCGCCCATCCTCTGCCTTGGTTACACGCCCGATTATCTCTACGAGCGGGCAATCAACAAGGACATCTCAGTGACAATCTACCACGAGTCACAGGTTCAGGGGCTGGCGGAGGCCGCTAGGGCAACAGGCAATGAGGCCATCTTCCACGCCAAGATTGACACAGGTATGGGTCGACTTGGCTTCCAGTCATCAAAGGAATCGGTTGAAGTCATCGTCAGAGCAGCCCAGACTGAGGGGCTGTTCCTTGAGGGGGTCTTTACCCATTTCGCGGTCTCAGACGAGGCCGACAAGGGGTACTCACACGACCAGTTCAAAAAGTACATGGAGGTTGTGGAGGCAGTGGAGGAGCACGTTGAAATCCCCATCAAACATGTCAACAACAGCGCGGGCATCATCGACCTTCCCGAGTACAGTCTGGACATGGCTAGGCCGGGTATCATCCTCTATGGGTACTATCCCTCGGTCCACGTTGACACGAGCAGAATAGAGCTTAGACAGGCCATGACCCTGAACGCCAGGATAAGCCACTTGAAACATGTCCCGGCGGGGACGGGGCTGAGCTACGGGCTCACCTACAAGACGGAGAGGGATAGCATCATCGCCACCATCCCGGCGGGTTACGCCGATGGATACAAGCGTTCGTTGACTAACAAGGGGTACGTTGGTATAGGAAATTCAAGAGCGTCCATCGTGGGGAGGGTTTGTATGGACCAGTTCATGGTCGATGTCACCGAAATTCCTGAAGCTGGGATAGGCGACGAGGTCTCGTTAATGGGATTACCGGGAGGTGTCGCGCCTGACGGCGAGGAGATGGCCAGGTTGATGGATACAATCACCCACGAGGTGACATGTCAGATATCACGAAGGGTCCCAAGGGTCTACACTAGAAAGGGTGAGATTGTGGCGGTCAAGAACTATCTTGAATGACGCGATCGCCTCTTGCGGTCCCGCCTGTTACGCCTCTTGTCGTACTGCCTCTTTGGCCTCTCGCCCTTGAAGACTGGTTTACCCTCAGGGTTCCCAACCGGGTAGCCCTCGATGAGCCTGATTGACGCGTAGGGGGCCCCCACTGGCCCAAATACGTCGAATATCTTTCCCACGGGTCTTCCTTCCTTGTCCGCGATGTCCATCCCTATCCGAGTCTCTAATTCCAGTTTGATGATTAGGTTTCCGTTGCCCTTAGAGACATGCATACCCCTACCTATGACTGTTTTTTCCATATTATCCCCTCAATGCCTTCGCTATCTTGCTGATGACCTCTGATTTTGAGCCCTTTTTATCGACGAGGACAACGCCGCTACGCTTCCAAGGATGCCTACTGTACCGTTTATCGGGCTGTATGATTGGGTTCAAACCCATTTTCTGCGATACCTTCTCAAGATCCTCAAGCTTAGGATCACGGATAGCAATGTCAAGGGGG